>Ga0066639_10001472_pt1 | contig 20982 bp, 18 predicted proteins | sample CryGeyCG2114_010_2_FD_59504 | JGI IMG/M metagenome (GOLD analysis project Ga0066639, IMG submission 59504) | Groundwater microbial communities from aquifer - Crystal Geyser CG10_big_fil_rev_8/21/14_0.10 | ecosystem: Environmental > Aquatic > Deep subsurface > Groundwater | place: USA: Utah...
GGGGTTTGTGCACTCCAGTGCTGTGATTATTGGTTTTGCCATGACTTTGGCAAGCACAGGGCTTCTTAGTATGAATGAGGCTATGTACTGGATTTATGGAGCCAATATTGGAACCACCTCCACTGCGATTTTAGCTTCTATTGGTACCAATCATATTGGGCGTCAGGTGGCTTGGTCTCATTTTTTCTATAAAGTGGGGAGTGTTCTTATTTTCTTACCTGTAACTTATTTATTTTCTGAATTTATTTTTCAAATTGAGCCCTCTCTTCCTCGTGCTATTGCCAATGCACACACCATATTTAATATTCTTACTGCCATTATCTTTTATCCTTTTATTGTTTGGGGTTCTCGAGTCATCGAATCTATTTTTACCCCAACCAAAGAAGAAAGAGCTTTTGGACCTAAATTTTTAAATGATGAAACATCCTCGGCCTCAACCATTGCTTACTCTCAGGCTCTCCGGGAGAGCTTTCGTATGAGTGATATTGTTTCGTCAATGGTGAAGGATTCTCTTAAGCTTTTTGAAAGTCAAAATCCTGACCTGGTAGAGGATATTCATGAGCGTGATAATAAAGTGGATATTCTTTTTCGCGAGATAAAATCTTTTTTGGTGCGTTTTTCCGACGAGTTTGGGCACTTCAATCGGCAAACTCTGGAGCTTCTTTCTTATGTGACTGATTTAGAAGCAGCTGCGGACATTGTAGATAAAAGCATGGTAGAGCTCAGCACCAAAAAGCATGAGCTAAAACTTGAGTTTAGTACGCAGGGGTGGATTGAGCTTCAGAGTCTTCATAATAAGGTTATGGAAATCATTTCTGGTACGGTGAGTTGTATTCAATTGCAGGATAAGGATTTTGCTGAAAAAATTATTGATCAAAAAAGAGCTCTGAGGACCATGGAGCGCTGCATGAGAGAGTCTCATCTGGAAAGGCTCAACCAGGGATTAAGAGAGAGTATCAACACGAGCTCTATTCATTTGGAGCTTTTGAGTGATCTCAGGCGTATTGCTGGGCTCATCTCTAATAGAGCCTATGCTATTTTAAACGACGACAAAGAGACCAAGACTTCCAAATGATCTAAAAGTCGAGGTTTTTCAAAGAGTTGACCACCACTAGTTCATGTGTAAAATGAAGATACGGGAAGGTTCGTAGAAAAGAACCTGTATCAGTGATTTTAGACGATTTAAAGCAGTAGAAGAAAGAGAGACCTCCGATTGGAAAACTTCGTTGTTCCTGAAAAATTAGGACTTCAAGAGAAATCATCTCCTATGCCCAAAAATGAAAAAAGGGTGTTTGAAGTAGAAATTGCGGGAACGTCAATGAAGTTAAGAACAAGCCACGATGAGGCCACTGTTCGGCAATTGGTAGAGTTTGTAGATAAAAGAATTCAAGAAGCCTTGCAGATGACAAAGAGTGGATCTACTCAAAGTGCCACTGTTTTAGCCTGTCTTAATATGGCTGAGGAGTTGATTCTCCTCAAGCGCAAGGCTCATTCTGAAATAGAACGTCTAGAAATTAAAACACGTCGTGTTCTTATGGAGCTGGAATCTTCCCAAGAGGCTGCAGGTTTAAATAATTAAACTTGGCTTGTTGAAAAGAAATGGGGCCGTATGGGCCAAACTTTGGGAAGATCTCAGCCATCAAAAGCTGAGCTCAGGACAATTTATAAAACCCTTCGACAGAAGGTTGTGCTTGAAAAGGGTTTTGAACTTCAAGAGTCTCTTCTTGCAGTTCAAAAGGACTTTTTTCAAACTCAGACTCGCTCTGGAAGTCTTTGGGCGACTTATTACCCTTTTGGAGCCGAGGCCAACCCTTTAGGTTTTCTTAATGGAGATTCTTATCAGTGGTGCTTTCCTAGGGTGGAAGGTGGTAGGCTTCATTTTTATCAGCCCTCTGATCCCTTTTCTTCAAATTCTTGGCAAAAAAATAAACTTGGCATTTTAGAACCTATTCCTGAGATTTCAAAGTCTGTGGAGCTTTCGGACTGTGAAGGGGTTTTGGTACCTGGCCTTGCCTTTGATACCTTTGGAACTCGCTTGGGAACAGGCAAGGGTTATTATGATCGAGAGCTCCCTCAATATACAGGTTTAAAAGTGGGGTTAGCATACTTCTGTCAATTTCAAGAAGTAGCCTTACCTATAGAAACGCATGATGTCCCTATGGATTTTATTATTACAGATAAAAAATGGATACGAACTGTGAAAGGATAGTTTTATGGAAATGATTATTTATATTGTTATTGGAATTGTAATTGGTATTGGAGGTTTGTATTTCGTTTCTAATTTAAGAAAAAAATCTAAAATTAGACGAGCCCGCAGCGAAGCAGATCAAATTCTTTCTAAATCGAAAAGTGAAGCTGAGCGATTGGAAAGAGATGCGAAACAGCGTGCTAAGGACTTTGAAAACAAAGCCCGTCGCAATGTGGAACAAGACATTCAAAGGCAAAAAAGCCAAGTCAGTCAGCAGGAAAGAGGTCTAAAAGATAAAGAACGACAATTAGACCAGCAATATCAACAAAAGCATCAGCAGGTAGAGCGCCGAATGGGTGAGATCAAAGAGCGCGAAGAAAAACTCAACGTCTTAGAAAATAAACTCAAAGATGGAGAAGGGCGTATCGAGGAGACACTTCACCAATTAAAAGAAAAGTTGGAGAGGACTTCAAGTCTCAGTGCTGAAGAAGCAAAAAAACAATTGGTGATGGCTGTTGAGAAAGAAGCTCAAGTTGAAGGCAGTCGAAAAGCCTTAGAGATTGAAAACGAAGCAAAAGAAGAGGCTGAGAAAAAAGCAAAACGCATCATAAGCATGGCCATATCTCGTTATGCTGGTGAATATGTGGCAGAACGTACAGTAAGCGTTGTGGATCTACCTAACGAAGAGATGAAGGGTAAGATCATTGGCCGTGAGGGGCGAAATATTCGTACATTGGAATCTCTTTGTGGTGTGGATCTCATTGTGGATGAAACCCCTGAGGCTGTAGTGATTTCAGGATTTGATCCTGTTCGACGAGAAGTGGCTAGACTTTCTCTTGAAAAGTTAATGGAAGATGGCCGTATTCACCCAGGTCGTATTGAAGAGGTTGTAGATAAAACAAAACAAGAACTTTTTAGATCCATTCAAACTGATGGTGAAAAAGCCTGTTTTGAATTGGGCATCACTGGTGTTAACCCTGAAATTATAAAACTAATAGGTAGCTTGAAATATCGCACGAGCTACACGCAAAACAACTACACACACTCCATTGAAACTGGTTTTCTTTGTGGAATGATGGCTGCTGAATTGGGGGCGGATGTGATGATCGCTCGCAGAGCAGGTTTACTCCATGATATTGGTAAGGCTTTAGATCACAGTATTGAAGGAAGTCATGCTGTGATTGGGGCTGAATTTGCCAGAAAACATGGTGAATCACCTCAAGTGGTTCATGCCATTGCAGCTCACCATGAAGACGAAAAACCAAATTCAGTTTATGCGTGGCTAGCTCAAGCAGCTGATGCTTTGAGCGGTGGACGGCCTGGAGCACGCCGACAGATGATGGAGACATACAATCGCCGATTAGAAGATCTTGAAAGCATTGCCAATAGTTTTGATGGTGTTTTGAGAACTTTTGCTATTCAAGCTGGTCGAGAGATTCGAGTACTTGTGGAAGGCAGCAAGGTGACAGACGAACAATCACTCATGTTGAGTCGAGATATTGCTCGTAAGATTGAGCGAGAGATGACCTACCCAGGGCAGATCAAGGTCACAGTAATTCGTGAGGTGAGAGCTGTGGAGCATGCAAGGTAATGGGATTTCAAGATCCCAAAGATCAGTTACGACTTATTGGTCGTGGCGCTGTTGATGTTGTTTCAGAGGCCGAGCTTTTAAAAAAGCTGGAAGCTAGTGCTAAAAAAAACAAACCATTGAGGATCAAAGCTGGCTTTGATCCTTCACGGCCTGATCTTCATTTAGGCCACACTGTTTTAATGAATAAAATGAAACAGTTTCAAGATCTGGGCCATCAGGTGATTTTTTTGATTGGGGATTTTACGGCCCTGATTGGAGATCCCACTGGAAAAAATGAAACTCGCCCGGCCTTGAGCCGCGAAGAGGTGAAGGAGTACGCAAAAACCTATGCTCGGCAAGTATTTAAAATTTTAGATCCTGAAAAAACAGAGATTGCCTATAACTCTCACTGGATGGATAAGTTTACATCTTACGATTTTATTAAGCTCTCAGCCCAATACACAGTGGCTCGCATGTTAGAACGTGATGACTTTTCTAAGCGGTTTAAAGAGCAGATTCCAATTTCTATTCATGAGTTTTTATACCCCTTGGTACAAGGTTATGATTCGGTAGCTCTACAGTCGGATTTAGAGTTAGGTGGAACAGATCAAAGATTTAATTTATTAGTGGGTCGCTCTTTGCAAAAGTCTTACGAGCAAGCCCCTCAATGTATCCTCACCATGCCTATTCTAGAGGGCTTGGACGGGGTTCAGAAAATGTCTAAGAGTTTAAACAACTATATTGCTGTGGAAGATTCCCCTCGGGACATGTTTGGTAAAACCATGAGGCTCAGTGATGAGTTGATGGTGAGATACTACGAATTGCTGAGTGACTTGAGTGCTTCTGAATTTGAAGCTCTTAAGAAAAACCTAGCTTCGGGCTCTTTACATCCTCGCCAAGCCAAGGTGGATTTGGCTAAGTTTTTTGTGGCTCGTTTTCATGGAAAAAATGCCGCTGAAACGGCAGAGGCCGAATTTAATGAAATTTTTGTAAATAAAGGCTTGCCCCAACACATTCCTGAGCATGAGATCACTCCTGCTGAAAATGTGAGCCTAGCGCAACTCATGGTGCAATTGGGGTTATCAAGTTCTGCCAGTGAGTCTCGTCGTTTAATGCAGGGGCAGGCGGTGGAGATCGATTCACAAAAAGTATCCGATGCCCAGTTAAAGATCACCCTAAAATCTGGTGAAAGTTTTGTGATAAAGGCTGGAAAAAAACGTTTTGCTAAAGTGATTGTTAAAGGTTGAGGTTTTTGTTGAAAGTGTTGTGGATTTTTTGCTTTTTTGTTTCTGTATTAAGTGCTCAGGAAACTTGGGCCTGGGGCAAGCGTGGGCATGCGGTGATTAATGAAGCCGCTGCTTACTTGCTCAAAGACACTGCACCTTTTTTATTTTCTCACAGCTTTGAACTTTCTTATTTTTCTAATGTCCCTGATATGCTTTGGAAGAGACCTGCTCACAATGCCTTAGAAAGAAATGAGCATTTCATCGATTTAGAGAATTTTGAAATGATAAGGCCAAAAGACTGGCTAGAACCATGGGCTCCTCAGAGAAAGGAATTTTTTAAAAGATACTCTATTTCAAAAAAATCAGGACGAGCTCCCTGGCGTATTATGGAGTTAGAGAAAGAGTTAGAAACTTTAAGCCAGCAGTTAAAAACAAAAGGTTTGGTCAAGAGAAAGCGTTTTGAGTTGCAGGCCCAATGGTTATCTGTGGCAGGGGTCTTGGGACACTATGTGGGAGATTTGGCACAACCTCTTCATACAACGACCAATTACGACGGAAAAAAAACAAAACAAAAAGGCATTCACTCTTTTTATGAAACATCTCTTGTAAATGCACTTTATCCAGATTTGGCCAGTGAAGTGATCATGAAAGCTAAAAAATTGAAAATGGAATCTCAAGCCTCAGCTTTTCAACTCTCTTTGCAGTTGGCTCGAGATTCCTTTGTTGAAAAAGATGCTCTTTTAAAAATTGATAAAGAAAACTCTCGTTCTATAAAAAAAGTATTGAAGCTCTATCGTCCTTTGATTGTAAGGGATTTGGCCCGTGGCGCTGTGGTTTTGGCTGAGATTTGGAAAAGACATTTAGATTGGAAGTTTGAGGAAAGAGGATTTTTTAACTTTTTAGAAAACCCCCAGTATATTAAAGCAAAATGATCTGTTGGATAATGAAATGTGATGAGAAAATTTAAGGTGATATTATGAAAATAAAGTTTATTCCCCAGAATGTTGAATGTGAAATTAATCCTAACCAAACAGTTTTAGATGTAGCCAATCAAAATGACCTATACATAAAATCTGTTTGTCGTGGTGTTCCTTCTTGTGCCGAATGCCGTATCAAAGTGGTGGAGGGTGAGTACAATGTTTTGCCTCCAGCCTCTAAGGAGTTGGCTCTTATAGGTTCAGCTTATTTTGTAGACCAGCGTCGCTTATCTTGCCAGTTACGTTGTTTTGGTGACATCACTGTGGACTTAACAGAGCAAATCGAAAAAGAGAATGTAGTGACCAAGCGTCCCCGTGGTGGTAATGCCAAAGAAGTCGACTCCAGTGCTCGTGCTGGAAATATTATTTTTGAACCTCAACAGGGTAATCGTATGAAGCGGGAAGATCAAAAACGCTTAATGGCAGAAGAAGCACTTTTGAAAGAAGAGCAACGCCGTGAGCTCGAAAAGATCCGAGCCCGCCACAAAAAATAGCCTTAGGTAGCAGTTCCATTTTTCTTAAGCCGTGTGTGGGTGGGTGCTGACATCGATATGATTGCTTAATTTGCCAACTTTAATACCTTGTCTAACTCGCCAATGGCCTAGTCTTGCATCAGATTGGGAGAAAACCCAATTCTGTCAGTTTTCTGGCAAAAACAGCCGATCAGTGCTGTTGATGAAGAAAGTATTTTCTCTCAATGAAGCTGTGATTGAGTATGAAGAAATGGGTGTAGGGCCTGTTCTGGTGCTATTGCATGGCTACGGTGGCAATAGTCAGCATTGGAAAGCCGTGGCAAAAACTCTTTCAAGACATTTTAGAGTGGTAATACCCTCGCTTTCTCATCTCTATGTTAGTCCTGCTAAATTATATACTTTTAAAGAACAAGTGATGATTTTAGATCGTTTCATTCAAGAGGTTGGCTATGGCGATTCGGTGCATGTAGCAGGAGCGAGTTTTGGTGGGGCCTTAGCGTGGGCATTGGCTATTTATGTGCCTTCGCGGATTAGTTCTTTAACCTTGTTGAGCCCTATGCCCCCTCACCCTCGAGCAAGAATTCGTAATCAGTATCTTAAAAACTTTTTGTGGTTTGGTCGCTGGCCAAAACTTTTGTGGATGTATTTAAATACTGGTTGGGGAAAACGCTCCCTTCCTCGGATGGCAGAAATTTTTCAACTGCCATGGCTTGAAAGGCAGAAAATTCCAGGTCGCGGAGTGAAGCACCTTTCTACACGTCAGCTCAAATTGCTAGTTCATGTGATTCATCGCTTTTCCGTCATTTTAGGCCAAGAGCCTTGGTTAGATTGGGAGAGCAAAATTGCTTTGATTGAAACTCACGTTTGTCTTATTTGGGGTGAGGAAGATTCTTTGTATGTTGAGGGGCAGCCTCAAGTCATGCAAAAACTATTTTTGAACAGTGAGCTTCATATGATACCAGATACAGGTCATCACTCCATGGCAGAAAATCCTCTGCCGGTGATCGATGTTATGCTTAAATTCTTAAGTAAGAGTGCACCGCTTCTTAAACGCAGCGCTTAGGTAACAGCGCTTAGGTAACAGTTCCCTTTTCCTTAAGCAGAGCGTCTAAATTATCCAGCTGTGGGGCGCGCCCACTTCTTTGCTGTGTGGGTTTAAACTGTCGTCGTCTCAGCGCCCTGCGAATGGTTTCGTCTTCTAAGGGGCCAAAGGGTCTATTGAGCCAACTTAAATATTCTTGATGATCTATTTTTAAAGAAAACATTTTTGGAGGGTTCCATTCTACACATTGATTTTGTGTCAATGTAGAGAAGGCATAGCTTTCTACATTTTGACAAATAGAGGCCTTTACAGGATTTCTATAAACATATTTAATTAAATTCCAATAATAGTTTGAATTTTCGATAAGGCACCATTTGTAACGACCACCAAAGAAATGGTTTATTCTGTTAGTTTTTTTGTTTGCCGTCCGGGCGACTTCACGATGAAAGTATTTTGATGCTTCTCCAATGTTTTCTCTGGGAGTACTTATCACAAGATGATAATGATTCGACATCAGAACAAAGGCATGAATTTGGCATCCAAACTCATTCTTTAGCTCTTCTAAATTTATTAAAAATATTTTCCAAAGTTCTTCTAAAGATAGGTAAAAAAACTCTTTGTTATTTGAGCGATTAAAAATGTGATAGGGAAAGATTGGGGATCTTATAAGTGCTTTTCTGGCCATAGGAAATTTACTTACAAAGCGTAGACCAAGGTCATATTAAAAATAAACTAGGGGAGAGGTCCGGTAGTCGAATTTTAGACGTCAAAAATTAATTAAGCTGCAGTGCTTAAGTAAAAGGGAACTGTTACCTAGTAACGGATGAGGGTGGTGCCCCAAGTGAAGCCGGCGCCAAAGGCTGTGCAACAGACAAGGTCGCCGCGCTTGATTTTACCCTGCTCAACAGCTTCATTGATAGTGAGAGGGATAGTGCAGCTTGTGGTATTACCAAAACGATCTAAGGTGTAGTGAGTTTTTTCATCAGGGATATTTAGGTTTTGTAACACAGCCTGAATAATTCTTTTGTTGGCTTGATGTGCGATTACAAAATCAATATCGCTAATAGAAAGATCATTTTTCTTTACTAAGTTTGTGACGGATTCAATCATTCTTTCCACAGCATGTTTAAAAACCAATCGTCCATCCATACGGGGAAACCACTCGGCTGTGTTTGGAAAATTTTCTGGAACTCGGGGGTGATCATTAGGTGATGGTTTTTTAAGGCTTAAAGCATCAGCATACTGGCCTTGGGAAGCTAGAGTAAGATCAACAATGGAACTAGCATCCTTCTCAGAGGCTTCCAAAATTACAGCTGTGGCAGCATCTCCAAAAAGAACCCCTGTGTCCCGGCCAGATGGATTTTGTTGAACAGAGGTAGAGTGCAGTTCCGATCCGCAAATAAGAACTTTGTTATAGGTGCCCGAGCGAATCCAAGCATTGGCCACACTGAGAGCATAAAGAAAGCCAGTGCAGGCGTTTCTAATATCCATTGCTGGAATTGTTCTTGTACCACCAAGACTGTTTTGTAAAAGACACCCTGATCCAGGGAATTGATAGTCAGACAAAAGCGAGGTAAACAAAATGGCATCAATATCGTCGATACCAAGACCTGCTTTTTCTAATGCCTGTTGAGAGGCCTGAGTGGCCATATATAGAGTTGTTTCTTCCGTATTGGACCATCGACGTTCTTTGATTCCAGAGCGCTGCTGAATCCACTCGTCGGTGGTGTTCATCATGGCTTCTAGATCTTTATTAGTAACAATACGTTTTGGTAAATAAGAACCAATAGAACGAATACGTGTGTTTAGCATGCTTTTCTATACCGTAAAGCTTGTGCCGCAGCCACAAGATTTCTTTGCGTTAGGATTAGTGATGAAGAATCCTTTTCCGTTAAGACCACCGGAGTAGTCCAACATGGATCCAATCAAATAGAGATAGCTTTTTGTATCGATAACAACCTCAATACCATTTTGACTGAAAGTCTTATCTCCGTCAGTTTTTTGATCTTCAAAATCTAGTTTATAAGACATGCCAGAACAGCCCCCGCCAATAATGCGAATACGTAAGAAAGCACTGGGACGCTTTTCCTCTTCCATCACCCGAGCAATTTGCTTGGCGGCATTTTCAGAAACAGTGATCATTTTAGGGCCTCCTCAAACTTATCTCGATACTAGCATAACTTTGCCTCACTTTGGAGTCTAATGTAGAGGGTTAAAAATTGAGGGAAAAAATCTCAAATCAAAGGTATTTATTTTGGCATTTTTCTATGGCGAGGGAGAGGATTTCAGCGGCTAATTCTAGATCTCCTTGTGAGGTCTTTCGACCAATGCCAATTCTTATTGTAGATCGTGCTTCGGCTGGAGTCAGTCCAATGGCTAAAAGAACGTGGCTGGGTTCTCCGGCTGTACTCATACATGAGGAGCCTGTACTTATTGCTAATTTATGATGAACCAGCTTTAAAAGCTCCGCAGAGCTGATATTTTCAAAGGTCAAACTCAAGTTGTGCGGTAGTCGATGCTTTAGGGATCCATTAATTTTCCAGGGTGTCTTGATACGGCCTTTTAAGTTCTCAATAAACAAAGATAGAAGCTGCTGGTTTTGTTGCGCTTCCTTTATGCCTTCGGTTTTCATAATTTCAGTAGCGGCACCTAAACCAACAATGCCTGGAATATTCAAGGTACCCCCTCGCAGGCCCATCTCTTGCCCACCTCCGGGTTGCAGGGCCTCTATGGGGTAACGGGGGCGCTTTCGTAGGTGTAGGACCCCTACACCCTTTGGGCCGTAGATTTTGTGACCCGAGAGAGAAATCATGTGGAAACTTTTTGCCTCTAGGGGCTGTCTTCCTACGGATTGCGTAGCATCGATATGAAAAGGAACTTTATGGTCATCACAGATTTGAGCGATGTCTTCCACTGGGTTAAGGCTGCCAATCTCGTTGTTTCCATGAATGAAAGAAACTAACTTTGTTTCTTTTGTGATGGCCCTTTGAACTGATTCAGGACTCACTCTACCTTCTGAGTCCACAGGCAAGTAGCTTACCTTTGTTCCGCGTTTTTCAAGAAAGCGACAGGCCTCAAGGGCTGCCTTATGTTCTGCATTGGAGGTGATAACATGACCTTTGAAATTATGGGCTAACAGGCTTCCAATGATGGCAAGATTGAGGCTTTCCGTAGCTCCTGAAGTAAAAATAATTTCTTGCGGCGTGCTCTCTAAAAGGAGGGCTACTTGCTTTCGTGCCTTTTCTACTGCGTGTTGGGCCTCCCATCCATAGCTATGAGTCTTTGAGGAGGCATTACCAAATTTTTCATGAAAATAGGGAAGCATAGCTTCTAAAACCCGGGGGTCTAGGGGAGTGGTGGAGTGATGATCTAGGTAAATAGGTGTTTCCATGAGCCCCACCCACTACCACTTTCATGCCGGACTGTCATGATGGCTATTTAGTATCTAAAACAAAACTAGACCACCATATTTAGTGAAGAGTGGGGAGATGATGAAGCTTTCAGCAGTGGTTTTCTTTTTGAGCTTTGTGTTAGGACTAGACTTTTAGCCTAATGTAAAGCGTTAAGTGTCTGTAATCCCTTAATTGAACTAAATCTAGGGGTCTAGTTTTTTAAGTCCCACTAGATCTAGTGTTTTCGGGTCTTGACCCTGTAATTGGCGGGTGATTTAGTTTTGTGTGTGAGGGGATAACTAAAGACTTAAATCCCTTTGATAGCAAGAGAATTGAAGTCCCTTTTAAAGTTGTCGCAGGACAGCTAATGGGGACTATTCACTCTTGAGGTCACTGGATGATGGTCGAGTTATTAAATATGACAACGAATGCAGACACCAAAGATGGTAGCAGCTATAAAGGCAAAACGGAGGGCCAATGTTAACTGAAGCAACGAGTGCTAAACGTCGAAAAGAAACTACTAATAATTTTGAGGGAAACCATGTGAAGGGCCAAAAAAAGAAGTCCTCGGGGGGACAAGAATTTAAAGGCTATTTTGTAAAGCCAGGCAAGGATGCTTATTCACAGGTAAAGTGGTCTTCGCGCTCGAGTAAAATCAGTGGCGCTGGTGGTGAAAAAGTATTTGAAATGAAAAATGTTGAGGTGCCAGAAGGCTGGAGCCAATTGGCCACAGACATTGCCGTGAGTAAGTACTTTCGTAAAGCTGGGGTACCTGAGACAGGTCATGAAACCAGTGTGCGACAGCTCGTGCATCGCGTGGCTCATTCTATTCGAACTGCCGGTGAGAACTTTAAGGGCTATTTTGCTAGTAAGAAGGATGCAGATAACTTTGAATCAGACTTGAGTTATCTTTTGCTCACACAAAGCGCGGCTTTTAATAGCCCGGTTTGGTTTAATTGTGGTTTGTTTCATGAGTATGGGATTTTGGGTTTTAGTGGTAACTATCGCTGGGACTTTAATGAAAACACAGTTGTAGAAACTAAGAATGCCTATGAGAACCCTCAGTGCTCTGCTTGTTTTATTCAAAGTGTAAATGATGACCTCATGGGTATCTTTGATTTGGCAAAGCAAGAAGCCCGTATCTTTAAATATGGATCTGGAACCGGTACTAATTTTTCTAAAATTCGAGGAGCTCAAGAAAAACTTTCTGGCGGGGGCTTTAGCTCCGGTCTGATGAGTTTTCTAGAGGTTCTTGATCGTGGAGCGGGAGCAACGAAATCTGGAGGCACCACTCGACGAGCCGCCAAGATGGTTTGTTTGGATATGGATCATCCTGAAATCGTAGACTTTATTAACTGGAAAGTGCGTGAAGAGAAAAAAGTGGCGGCTCTTGTGGAGCAAGGTTACTCCAGCGACTTTAATGGAGAAGCCTATCGCACTGTGGCTGGCCAAAATTCTAATAATTCGGTTCGTATTCCCGATAGCTTTATGGAGGCTGTAGCTCAAGAGGGAGAGTGGAAAACCTATGGGCGTACCACTGGAGAAGTGATTAACTCCTATAAGGCCACCGATCTTTGGGATCAAGTGGCTTATGCAGCATGGAGTTGTGCTGACCCAGGTGTGCAGTTCGATTCTACCATTCAAAAGTGGCACACTTGCCCAGCTACCGATCGTATTAATGCTTCAAACCCTTGTTCTGAATATATGTTTCTTGATGATTCCGCTTGTAACCTATCCTCTCTGAATCTTGTGAAGTTTCTCAAAGAAGATGGCCAATTTGATGTAGAGGCTTATCGTGAAGCCTGCCGTGTGATGTTTACCGCTCAAGAAATCCTTGTGGATTTCTCTAGCTATCCCACAGCTCAAATTGCTAAAAACAGTCACGACTATCGCCCTCTTGGCTTGGGTTATGCCAACCTTGGAGCTCTGTTGATGATCATGGGAATTCCTTATGATAGTGAAGAAGCAAGAGCTTGGGCCGGCTCCCTAACCGCACTTATGCACGGTGAGGCTTTTCGTACCAGTGCTGAAATGGCAAGCACACGTGGGCCATTTCCTGGTTACGAGAAAAATCGTGAACCTATGTTGAGAGTGATGGGGCAGCATCGTAGCGCTGCCTATGATATTAACGAAAAGAAAGTCCCATCTTATCTTTTAGACGAAGCTAAATCTGTTTGGGATGAAACGGTTAGCTTGGGACAAACTTATGGTTATCGCAATGCACAGGCGACTGTTCTTGCCCCTACTGGAACTATCGGTCTTTTGATGGATTGTGATACCACTGGAGTGGAGCCTGATTTTGCTCTTGTGAAATTTAAAAAATTAGCTGGTGGTGGATACTTTAAGATCGTGAACCAATCAGTGCCACAAGCTCTTCAAAAGTTAGGCTATAAGAAAAAAGAAATTGAAGGCATCATTACTTATGCAACAGGAACAAATCGCTTAGATGATGCTCCTATTATTAATGAAGCTATTTTAAAGGCTAAGGGTCTAAATGATGAAGACATCGAAAAAATCAATGAAGCTCTACCGGCAGCTTTTGATTTAAAAAATGCCATTGCTCCTTGGGTGATTGGCGATGAGGCCATGGCCCGCTTGGGGATTACAGCCACTGATCTTGGTGAATTGACTCTGTTAGAAAAAATGGGTTTTTCAGAGAGCGATATTGAAGAGGCTTCTAAAGTGATCTGTGGTCGCATGACAGTGGAGGGAGCTCCTGGTTTAAAAAATGAACATCTTTCTGTTTTTGATTGTGCCAATAAATGTGGCCCTTATGGTACTCGCTATATTGAGCCCATGGGTCATGTGCGGATGATGGCAGCAGTTCAGCCTTTCTTGAGTGGTGCGATTTCAAAAACTGTGAATCTCCCTTATGAGGCCACAGTGGAAGACATCAAGGACGCCTATGTGGAAGCTTGGAAATTAGGTTTAAAGGCTATTGCTGTGTATCGTGATGGGTGCAAGCTGAGCCAGCCATTAAATTCTGGTAAGAAATCAGAAGCTAAAGAAATCAACACTGATGCCATTTACACCCATAAGGACTTAGAAGAGGCAGTAAAACAGGCGGTCGCATTGGCTCCTAGTCGTCGTCGTGAAATGCCAAAGAAGCGCTTTGGTTTTACAGTAGAGGCTCGCGTGGGCGGACACCAGGTATACTTGCGCACGGGTGAGTATGATGATGGTCGCTTGGGTGAGATCTTTATTGATATGCATAAAGAAGGGGCTACCTTCAGAAGCTTATTAAATTGTTTTGCCATCGCTATTTCTATGGGACTTCAGTACGGAGTGCCTTTAGAAGAGTTTGTGAAGAAGTTTACCTTCACACGCTTTGAACCTCAGGGCATGGTGGATCACCAAAACATTAAGCAGGCCACTAGTATTTTAGATTTTATTTTCCGCCTCTTGGGGATGGAGTACTTAGGCCAAACAGACTTTGTTCATGTGAAGCCTGCCGATGGTGATTTGACGGTGAATCGTGGAGGCTCTTCTGGCCATGAGGCGACCACTCAGGTGGATGAAATGCCGGCTGCCATTAATCAATTAAATTTACCTTTAGAAACTGCTGTGACTCCTAACAAGGAGATTGCCGATTTGCAAAAGCAGATCATTCAAGAGGTGAATGCTAAACCAAAGAGTGTTTTGAGTGCTCACTTATCAACCATGATGGGAGATGCTCCCTTCTGTAATGATTGTGGACACACCACGGTTCGTAATGGTGCTTGCTACAAGTGCCTGAATTGTGGCAACTCCATGGGCTGCTCCTAAAAGGTGCGCCTCTATTTTTTGTAGCAATGCTGCGTTATGGGCTCCGACAAGGGGCCCATTGCTTTTTGGGGATTTGGTGATAGATTCTCTAACCATGACAAGTACTCATGGCATAACTCGTTGGACAAGAAGTAAAGATGGTATTTTAGCAGGTGTTTGCTCTGGCCTTGCCAAGTCTTTGGATATGGATCCATGGCTTATACGTATTGTTTTTCTAGTTTCATTTTTATTTTTAGGACTGAGTATCTTAGTTTATATCGCTCTAGCTATGAGCTTTCCTCGTGAAGACAAATTAAACAAGGCTATGGAGCCCTTTTTTCTAGGGGTTTGTCGCCGTATTGCTTTGAAAACGGATACAGAGGTGGGAGTGGTTCGTTTATTTGCCCTTGCTCTTCTTGGGACTTCCTTAGGAACTGCCATTATTGGTTATTTAGCCCTTTATCTTTTGCTGCCGGAACCGCATCCTCTCTCCATACCCAAGACAGATACTTCTCATTCCCAAAGGGAATTCTAGAGTTACATGAAGCAGCTAACTTACTGGGTATTTATACAGACTAGTTGACTGCCCTCCACCGTCCCTTTGTTTGATTTATAGACACTCCCTATGCCTCGAAATGCGCTCATGTCTCAAGAGTATGGCACTGGCCTTGCTCTCTAGAGCTCTGATGAGACTCATTATTATATATATTAGTTTATTTTTGTCTTTAACGGCCTTTGCCCAGCATTCCGTACTCATCTTGGATGACGATGTGATGGCCATGCAAGCACGTATTGACCTCATTTTAAAGGCCAAAAAAAGCATTCGAGCTCAGTATTTTATTTTTGGAGATGATGCGGCTTCATTAACTGGTCTTACGCTGATCAGGGATAAAGCTCGACAGCATGTGAAAGTGAAGCTTCTGATTGACGCCTTCTTTAATGCTATCCCATACCCAGTGATGGCCCACTTAATTCATGAAGGTGTGGAGATCAAAGTCTATCATCCTTTCAGATTTACAAAGCTCAATTGGCTATGGACCCGCATGCATGACAAAGGCATGAGCATTGATGGAAAAGAGATGATTCGTGGTGGCCGCAATGTGGAAAATTCTTATTTTGGCCATAGTAATACTCGTAACTTTATTGACCGTGATGTCTATGTGATGGGGCCATCTGTTAAAGATTCTGATATTTATTTTGATGAACTTTTTAATAGTAAAGAGGTGGGGCCTATCAATGTGCAGTGGGTACATCCCGCGGCCTATGAAGAAGGTGAGCGAATCCTTGATGAAGCTTTAAAGGCAGCCCAAGTCGATGTGCCACAGCTACGTTTTAAAAAACCTGAAGATTGGTCTCAAAAAGCTGTAGAAGTAAAAGGGAGCATTCGTTTTCTTCACGATCCTGTTGGACAAAAATCTGAAGGCAATGGGATTGCCCAAAGATTAAGAGACATTTTAAATTCTGCAAAAAACTTTGTTCTCATTGAATCCCCTTATTTAGTACCGACCAAGGAGTTCCTTCGCCATGCACGTGCTGCTATTGCCCGTGGTGTGATTATTGTGATTCATACTAATTCTGCGGAATCTACCGACGGCCTGCTACCTCAAGCTGGTTATATTCGGGAGAAACAAAAACTATTGGATTTAGGCATACATATTTTTGAATACAAGGGTCCTGATTGTTTACATGCTAAGTCTGCGGTGATAGATGGCCAAACAGCTATTATTTCCTCCTATAACCTAGATCCCAGATCTCAGTTTTTAAACACAGAGATTGGCATTGTGATTCAAGATCAGACGGTGGCAGGCGAACTCACTGAGTCTATCTTTAAAAATATAGAAAATTCTTATGAGATTGGGCCAAATGGGCTGCCTCTTATGGGGGAGGATCCTTTATCCAGGCTGAGTGTTGGTAAGCGAGCTCTCATTAAAATTATTAAGCTTTTGTATCCTTTTTTGAAAAAACAACTTTAAGGATTTTGTATGTCATATATTAAATACTCTTTTCTCATTTTTATTTTAGCTTTGTCTTTTGTCGAAGTTCAGGCTGGGCAGTGTGGTGGCCCATTGAGAGATGTCGATGCTCTTTTTACACAAAATGTTTTAAGTGCAGTGCCTAAACAAATTGCTATTGAAAATATGGAGGAAAAGACTGGTGTCTCTAGAACATTAGAGTATGTAGAATTAAGAACTAAGGGAGAGGCAGAATTTTCAGAACCTGCTCTATTCACGGATAACTCAGATTTGATTATTGGAGTGGATGTCACTGGTAATACCCATGGGCATATGTATATGATCATTAATGGAGCACGCTATGATGGTCGCATGTTTTGGGCTCCTAGCACTGTGAAAAAGAGTGATTGGCGCATCAACAAAGGTTTAATCATCCGTTATAAAGGCATGCCGGAAGCTAATAAACAAAAACTTATAGAGTATATGAGTGCTGAAGAAAATGCCACTCACACAGCCACTTGCGTGGCAGGTGCCTGTACTGTGCTCTATCAATTTTCAGAGTTCGGCATTGATCCAGGAAAACTCTACTGGTTTCCTGCCAATTACCTAAAGTATTTGGCAGAGAATGGCCTTTATGGAAAAGATGGTGTTCGCTTGCAGCCGACCATCTATACTATCAATCATGATATCAATTTATTTTGGGATAACCTACCTACATTGCGAAAGGTACCTAGTTTTATTTTTAAAGTTCTTCTCAGTCGTTATACTTGGGAGGGACTACTTCCATTCTTGAAGAAAAAAGACGGTGAAAAATAGTGAAGTTATGGTTTCTTAGAACTTATGTTATTTTCTTTTTAATGCCTACTCTGCCAGTACAGGCAGCGCCCTTGCGCTGTGCCCTGCCTTTATCTCACTTTTTCGAAGAAGGCTCCCGTCCCCAGACCGAGCTTAAATTTGAAAAAGGCATGCGCTATCGTGTGCAACTAAAGTCAGATCCTTCTTTGTATAATTTGAAATATAAAGGCTTAAGTGCAGAGGGTGATCATATTCTTCATGAATTTATAGGTACTAAAGGTGCTTATTATCGAATTCCCATGGAGGATATTTTTGCTGCCCGCCCGAAAGGTATGGCTTACACACATTTTGAGCGCTGGTTAAATACAGCAAAAGAAATGATTTTAAAGTCTCAAGCCCTTGCTCGTCAGCTATTTCTACCTATTCAAGATTTGGCACAAAAAGAATCAGCCGTACAAGTGGTTGGCACTGGCCGATCCTCGTTAAAGGGCGCTGAGCAAATTGCAGAGAGGGTGTATGGTTTTGATCAACACTTTTTAAGCCTTGGCTTCCAAAGGCCCCTTAAAACTCTAATTTGGTATGAAGATCGTAGTTTGTTGCCTGATTTTTATGGGCCATTTGCTCTGAACGCAGAGGTCATCAATCGCCCCTCCCAAAAGATAGCCGATGCAACGATCTCCACGGGTCGAGACTCTCAGTATGTGAATGATACAAGTCTTCTTTTGCACGAAAGAACTCATACCTTATTGAATAGAACTTATCGCTCAGAGGCTTGGGTGCTTGAAAATGTAAGATTTGAAGAGGCTTTGTCAGATTTTTTCTCTGCCCATTGGCTGGATGCTCCAGTAATAGGAGACAATGGTACAGGGTCAGCTATAAGAAATCTAAAAACTCGAGAAGCTCGCTTAGGTCTTCGCTCCTACAATCGTAAGGACTTGCTTTCCTTGCAGGAAAAACCAGAAGAACATCTAGATTCTTTGCTCATCTCCCATGCTTTATGGAGCGTAAGGGAAGCCTTAGGTAAGGAACTTCTAAGTGAAAGTTTAAAGCTTATTGTCGATAGTCTCAACAAGCATCACCAAAGCTATCAAGAGAGTCTTAGAGCAGAGGGACGAGAATACACGGAGGGTCCATCTGCGGCCACTTATGATTTAGAATACACTTTAGTTGTGTTAAAGAAACTCAACCAAAGTGACTGGCAAAAAACTTCAGTAGATGAAGTGATCTCACGCTTGGTTCAAGAGTATCAACTTTCTGACACAAGAATAGAAAGATTAGCTCAAAAGCTACAGAAGAGCGAAGCTGACTTTTCATATGTAGACCATGCCAATGATGAGAATAACATAAAGGCTTGGCGCTACGGAGTAGCTGGATTGGCTGTAGATACAGCGATCATCGCAAGCCCCATTATCTATGGTCTTACTTACTTGTTTTAATAAAGATAGACTCTTTGTCTTTGGAGCTTTTCACATCAAAACGCAAATCAGAGTTAGGCTTTAACTCTTCGGGTAGAACATAATATTGTTCGCTTCTTTTCAGAGTGATGGGCTTAAACTCATTTCCTACTTTCACATAGGCTTCCAAGCCCAAGTCGGTGATGCGCACATCTGCTGCTTTATTTCCCACCACAAATACCTTCATTTGTTTATCCGCTGGAATCATTTTAACTGTAAACAGCTTACCAGAACCAGTGAGGATTCCGTGGGGATCAGTGAGGGAGGGGCCTTGGGCAAAACTAGAAAGGGAGGTGAAAACTCCGAGCAAAAATAATAAGGTTTTCATGAAAGCTCCTTTCTCAAAGTAAATCCAATATAAAGCTAATTTGGCTCTATGTAAATCTCCTCAAAAGATAAATATTGACCATTTTGGGGCCTCTTTGCCACTCTCAACCATAATGATAGCTTCGTCTCATCTTTGGCAATTTTTTGCAGGTCTTGGTTTTTTTCTCTATGCCATGTTTTTAGTGGAAGAGTCTTTAAAGATTTTGGCAGGTAGGCCCTTTAAGAAGCTGCTTCAAAAGCATACAAACACCCATTGGAAGTCTATTCTTGTTGGCCTTTTGGCAACCACAGCGCTGCAGAGTAGCTCTGCTGTGACTTTGATGCTTTTGGCATTTGTGGGCAGTGAAATTATGCCTCTGTCTAATGCTTTAGGAATCATTTTAGGGGCTAATTTGGGGACAACTTTTACAGGTTGGTTGGTGGCTGGCTTTGGTTTTGAGTGGAAGCTAGATGAAATTCTCTATCCCATTTTAGCGGTTGGTACATTGCTACAGGTGATTTTTGCAAAACATCGGTGGCTTTCAGAGTGGGGACGTTTATTTTTAGGTTTTGGGCTTCTGTTCTTTGGACTTGCAATGATGAAGTCCAGTGTAGAGGTTGTGCAGTCTCAATTTAGTTTTGAGATGATCCCCACACAGAACTATTTTGTTTTCGCGCTTTTTGGATTTATTTTTACAGCTATTGTGCAATCTAGCTCCGTAACCATGGTTTTGACCCTAACTGCTCTCAATGCTCAAATCATTCCATTAAAATTAGCAGCGGCTTTAATTATTGGTGCCGATTTAGGCACGACAATCACCGTGATTCTGGGAGGATTTGTAGGAGGTTCAGCTAAACGACAAGTGGCCGGTGCACATTTTATATTTAATTTAATCACTGATTCGCTGGCGCTTTTACTATTGCCATTTTTACTTCTGATTCCCCAGTATTGGTTCGGTGATGATCAGCCTTTGTTTTCTTTAGTACTCTTGCATAGTTCTATGAATGTCTTAGGGATCCTACTTTTCTATCCTTTTTTAGCCCCCTTTGCTCGACTATTGAGATACTTGTTTCCACCTGAAAAAGATCAACGAGGGGATTTTAAAATTTCGCCACAACAGCCTGAAGCAGCTATTGTGCAATTACGGCAACTAAGTTTTTTGTTTCTGAGAGACGTTATAAGATTGAACAGAGACCAAATAGAAATTAAACCTTCAGAAAAAAAGATAAAGAATTTCTTAAACTTCCCCCATGCATCTTCTGATGTGTCGCAATATGAAGAACTGAAATTACGGGAGGCGACCATATTAGATTATGGATTAAAAATCCAAACATCTAAGCTGACGGCAGTGCAAGCAGAGGATTTAACACAATTTCTATCTTCGCTTCGACATGGAACGCTTTCTGCAAAAGCTTTTAGAGACGTACTTCATGATTTGATAGAGTTTCGAGACTCACTTAATGATAAAGAGTATGAAAGCTATAAGCTGTTAAGAGACCATTCTCTCAGCTTTTACTCTGCTCTCGATAGCGCTCATGCTGGGGAGTCCAGTGAACATCTATACTCGCTGCTACTTCATCAAAAAGAAGCTGTTGAAGAGTTGTTCAAAAGTTTTCCCCGTACAATTCAAACTCATCTAGAAGCTGGAAAAATTCCCTTAAATAAAATTTCAAGTCTTTTGAACTTCCATGTGGAACTGATGCAGTCACATCGCTTTCTATTGATGGCCTTTGCTGAGGCTTTATTGACATCAAACTTAGCTAAAGAATTGTCAGAATAACAGGGTTGCCTGCTTGGGCAGATGGGCTCTTCACGACTCACCGTATAGAACAATGAGTCAAAATAGACTGAGCATAGTCCCT
>Ga0066639_10001482_pt1 | contig 20925 bp, 17 predicted proteins | sample CryGeyCG2114_010_2_FD_59504 | JGI IMG/M metagenome (GOLD analysis project Ga0066639, IMG submission 59504) | Groundwater microbial communities from aquifer - Crystal Geyser CG10_big_fil_rev_8/21/14_0.10 | ecosystem: Environmental > Aquatic > Deep subsurface > Groundwater | place: USA: Utah...
CCGCCACTCGAGCTAACTTTCTAAATTTTCGCGCTAAAAAAATACTCTGCCGCTGCCGCGGACCCGTGAAATCAATCAATAAATCGTAATTATTAGCCGGCAATTTCGGAGTCCTAGGAAAGAAAAATTTGCCCGAAGTCGTCATAAAAAAAACATTTGAATTAGGATAAGCGCGAGTGATGTGAAACTCAAGCGCGCTTCGATCAAAAACCATCGCCGTCGCCGACATCACCACCAAAACGCTCCGCACGTTTTCAGCTGGCAATCGATTGGCCTCGCAGTCTTTATCAGTTAGCAGTCGATTGAGGTAGAACTGGGACCTCATTTCATCACTATTGGGTTTGCCGGTACTTGTATTTTCCATATTCTCTAAGGTTTACCAGAATTTACCGGCGCTTCAAAGTATTCCCACCGGCAAGGCTCGCCTCATATGACACAAGTATTTTTGTCAAGTAATGGGGCGCACTTGACAATATTGTTCGCGGCGCGTCGATAAATATGCTATGCGTTAATAATCGGAATAAATTCAATGTGGATGGAGATAAGATGAGGGATTCTAGATTTCGCCGGGAAAACAAGCGCCTTCGGCGGATTGAGCAGACGCTTTCGAACTTACTGACTAGCATATTGATCGCAACGATTTGCCTGGGGACACCAGGAGGCGGTTTCACTGAGGCACATAGCGCCGAGACCACAGAAAATTTCAATTCAATTTTGCCAAGACCAGTGGGTGACGTCGTCGACACAATTGAGGGATTCGGAAATGGGTTTCTCCCAGAAAATGAAATCAAATCTCCAAACGATCTGATGGAGCAATACCTCAACGTCCGGCCCAACACACTTTCGCAAGAATACATTCTCCTAGCCAAAGAGCTCTTTTCTCAGGGCTCCCAAGATCGATGGGGATCCGACGGCGGTAGGAATGCTGTCCTAATGTTTATGCAATTTTTGCACTTGGAAACTTTTAGAGCTGAACGCATTGAATACTTGATGTATCACGCAGCATCTACTCTTCTACTAAATAAATCATATAATGCAGAACAGGCAGTCGCCTATTTTGAACGGTTATTTCCGATCTCACTTTTCAAAACTGACATTAATGTTCGCATTCCTAGTAAATCGATTTCTCAAAAAGTGACTCGATTTCCAACTCTTTTGGAGCTTAGAAATCGATATCGAACCGAGATTTCAAAACTCTTTGCTGAACCAAACCGAGGACAACAAAGTGCGCTTATAGACAAAAGTATTTCAAATATTGAAGCGTCCTATTTAAGTCTCGCGTTTGTTCGTGTTTTCAAGAAAAACCTTTCGGGCTTACATAACGAAACTATCAACGAAAGCGACTACACTCTGGAGATCAGCAAATTAAACGATCAAGAAACAATAATTCACAATGAAAGCCCAATCCTTAGAACAAAATCATTTAAATCGGTAAATCATGAATTTGATCGAGGAGCTGTTGACGAACAAGCCGGCGCAATAATCGGAGAACTTTATGATTTTAGGGACCAGTTCAATCGATTTTTAGAGAAAAAAGCAAGCGTGCTCGACTTCTTTGAATTTTTGGATGACAGCACGTTAACATCGCTCACAACTAACATTGAAAAAACCTTAAACATGAGGCTGCAAAATGATTTTCGATCGAGCATCCGAAAAGCGCTTCCGGGAGCAATAACCGAGATTCAAAAAAATCAATCCGCAACAATTGCAAATATGGCGGAAGACTTAGGTAACTTTGACCTTCTCGAATCAATTTATTTAATAAATAGCCAAACTCAAATTCCTACGAAACCATTTGAAACCTGGCTAGAACACTCTCAGGCTGAATACCTACACGGTGTGATTGAAAATGAAATGCCCTTTTTACAACCGGGTCTTCTCAACTTGTCACGACACCTCAATATTCGAACTGAGGCAACAAATTCACAATTCTGGAAACGATTAATCACATTTACTGCAGTGGCCGGAGCGGCTTCGTTCTTTCTACCCACAAGAAAGCCAATGCAAAAATACATGGCGGGACGAATCGGAAAAATAGGTTTATTAGTACCCAACGCTCTATTTCTCGGATCCCAAATCTATTTTGAAGGACCCACCGTTGTTCAATTCATCAATTACTTTCACCGTCACCATGAAATCAAAACACTTTCACTTCTAACGCTAAATGGGAAAGGCCTCACCGACGTTGCAAGTCAGGAAGAGTTCTTCAAAAATATACGACTCATGGGACTTCCAGTGTTTGGAATGGTCGCACTCACGGGGGTAACTGCCTGGGCGACAATTTTTCCATTTTTGCCAATTCAAAAATTCCTCAATAAAGGTACATCAAAAAAATCTTCGATACTGAGAAATTTTGCAAACGCAGCACGTGGAAATGAAGCGCAAGTCATCACCCCAAAAAAATGGGAGCAAATGATTAAAAAGTCAGGTGCCGAAGTTGAAGCAGCCAAACTTAAAGTCGGAAATAGCACAAATCGATATTTAAATATCCTTCGCACTCAGACGAGTGGGCAAGTTTGGAAAGCAAGAGCCCAATGGGGACAACGCATTTCCGGACTATTAATGCAACAAAAGCTGGTTGCTTTATCACAATTGGGACCTATTTTTGGTAAGTTCAAAGAATCGGTTACTTTTGCGCTCACGCTTTCGATTGTTATGAATCTACTACAGTTAACAGTCCAGCATCACTTCAGCGCTGCAACAATGGGAGGTTTTGTAAAACTAATGGAGAAGGTCGGAATTCCAGTTCCGTCACTTTGGATTCAAAATAGCTATGATCAAGCATTTTTACACAGTCGCGGCGGACTCCTCAATGCCATGGATACATTCAAATTCGTGCAATCAACGATTGTTCTTCATCACAGCAAAATCCAGGAATACAAACGCGAGCTCACGCAGCTTAAGTATTCTACAGATATGCCACGCGATGAAGCTGCGAAAATGCAACTTTCAATTCAAGCCGATATTGTTTCGAATGAAAAAGTAATCGACGGGCAACTTACCGATGCAGTGATATCTTGGTATATGAGAACGGAATATCGACAAATCTACAATCAAGCGCTCAGAAAACTCGGATTCGGCATTGTTCCGGTCCCAGACTGGAACGACCCTCAAGAAGTGACGATTCTGTACAAAGCGGGCGAAGTCACTTATCACAAGACCCTTAAAAAAGAAGAAATGGACCGGATGATGACAGACAAAAAGTTGCCATCTATTCAAAACTTTGTAGCCGAAAATGCTGAAGACGATCACGATTTTCAGGACACCCTTAAAGACTTTTTTGAAAGTCTTTCGGGCGGGGCCTCAGCAAGGGATAGCGAAAATGAAGATCTCAATAGAGTAATAGATCAGCTCATCGGCGACGAAGATGAATTTGAACTCTTCAGCACCGAAAAAGAGTCGGAGGACGCTGCCTAAATGCCTAGAAACCTGTCATTCATTAAATTAACGCTCAGACTAATCGCATTGGGAATTACTTTGATATCACTGAGTCTTCCTGAAATTTCTCACGCGATTGAATTGAGCCCAATAGACAACGGTACGCCATGGACATTTCATACGGGTCGGTTTTTTAGAATTCATCCGGTATTTAAGTCATGGACAAAGTGCGATTCAAATACGCCTGAAGCGGATGGATGCAAGGAAAAGATATTTCGATTTACAGAAGATGAAATCATTGAAAAATTCACGGGTGTGCAGCGCGAACTAAGCCTTAGTATTCAAACCCCTGCATCCGAATTGAGAACTCGAAATGCGCTCAATGAGGCTTTGATATTGGGAAGTAGTATTGCCTCAACCGTTCGTTACGGTATTCTACTAACTAAAGATGCGCCGACTCCATGGACTAAAGCTGCATTTGTTGGATTGATTGCCTTTGATGGTGCTTATATTTGGTGGCTTTGGCATGACGCCAAAACAACTGAACGTAAAATTGAATCTGTTCGACAAAAAATCAATTCAATTCGGAGCTTTTTAGCGCAGGAAGCGGATTACACGGAACGTTGCGGACACCCCCGAGCCAATTTTGTTGCCGAATCTGCGAAACTTGGTGTGCTTTTGCCGTTTCTTGAATATGGCGGAGAGTATGTAGATCCAAGTTTTTTTGAAAACTCAATGGAAACAGAAAACAAACAAATTGATAAACTTACTGCCGATCGCAACATCCCGTTTGAGGATATTTATCAATCTGAGAATTTTCTTAATCAATGTGATCAAATTGCTCTCACCTACGAGGGGCAATTGGATCATGACCGAGCGGTCGACGATACGATCTGGGAAATGTTTTGGCCGAATACACCAAAATTTTTGGCTAAGGCTACTAAAAGTCTTTCCAGAACCCGCCTTAAGTTGGCAACTGGAGCCCCAATCGGATTTTCCAATTTCCCGAAGGGGAAGTTGTCTTCAGAAAAAGCACTGGGAAGCGTGTCAGAATTCCTGAGCAAATTTTCAACTGACCTCAGCCGCCTGGAAAATTCAAATCAATCGGATCTCCTCGATCGCTTCAGAAATGAATATTCTCAGGTTTTGGTTAAGTACCGTGAAAAAAAATCGACCCGCTATTACTCAACCGGCCCCTATTATCCAACGATGGCCTATGCTTCAGAAATTGAAAAATCCTATGACGTGGTTGAAATTCCAGGCAGCGATCTTTTTGCACCGGTTCAAAAAGTTCTTATTTTCTATGCCGTGTCTAGGCAGGGCGAAATACAGATCAATTATAGAGAGTTTTTCGAAAAAGAATTCAATATTTCATTTTAATTTATTATACTCGCTCTATGAAAAAGAAAATTGCTTTGGTTTTGGGTGGATGTGGTTTTTTGGATGGAAGCGAGATCCGAGAGTCCGTTGCGACGCTATGGGCGCTAAGCACTATTGGCGCAGAAGCCCATTGTTTTTCGCCAGATAAAATTCAAGTGGATGTGATAGACGCATTAAAAAACGAACCCATGATGGGGGTAACCCCAAGGAACTTGCTCACAGAGGCCTCAAGAATTGCTCGCGGAAAAATCAGAGCACTTGAGGAAATCCATGCCAATAAGTTTGATGGAATTATTTTTCCTGGTGGATTCGGAGTAGCCAAAAATTTCTGTACGTTTGCGACTCAAGGCGCCAATGGAACGGTCGCTGAAGACATTGCTCATGTACTCGATTCATTCAAAATTGCAAGTAAGCCAATTGGAGCAATCTGTATTTCTCCTGCGCTAGTTGCTATGACTTTTAAAAACAAAAACTTCGAATTGACGATTGGCCCAGCATCGGATGCAAGTAAAGCAATTGAAAGCTTGGGGCACCGACATTTTCCGACGAAGGCCAATGAATGTCACATTGATCAAAAAAACAAAATCGTTTCAACCCCAGCATATATGATTGAAAATGCTCCACTACATGAAATTTTTGATGGAATTAGAAAAACGGTTAGTGCCGTGGTTGAGATGGGTTGAATTTGATGGATGTGATTTTAATTGCCGTATTCGGAGCGGCGGGTGTGCTTGCTAGGCATTTGCTTGGCACTCATTTTACGAGCTCTGGATTAAGTGAGTTTCCGTGGCATACCGTTGGCATCAATATTTCAGGGTCTTTTCTAATCGGATTTGTGACCATGTTGGTAGTTCATCGTTCACCATTTGTTCCAGACCAAATCAAAGTTCCCATTCTCGTGGGTTTTTTAGGCGGATTCACAACCTTCTCCACGTTTAGCCTTGAGTTTCTACAGCTGGCTCAAAAAAAAGACATTGCAAACGCTTCTCTCTATTTTGCCATAACTGTGGGTGGTGGATTGATTGCCTGTTTGTTGGGACTCACATTCGGAAAATATCCGTTTTTTCGATAACAGGCGGTAATCAATTCAAGCGATCACTAATTCCCGTTTGCGAATATCAGACCTTGCCCAGTAGGAAGCGAGGCAATAATAAATCCGTTTCCTTTTGCCCACTTATCGGCTGCAATTTTTTGATAGCCGTAACCGTAGTAAGCGTAATCATCTAAGAGTATAAATGCTGAAGAATGTAATCTTGATTTGAAAAATTCTAGTGCACCTACTTCTGGGGTCGCATTATTCATATCAATATGAATAAATGAAAATTTTTCACCACTAAATTCAGGCTCTTTTTCATACAGAATCTCTGGGCATGAACCTTTATACACCCGAACGGTTTCATGTGGTCTAAATCGATCCACTACCGCATTATAATTCCAACCTTGCGGGTACACTTCCCGCTCCCAATATTCTTGTCGCTCTTTAGTCGACTCGCCCCAATATTTCTTTTCATCTTCTGTTACAATATTTTGGTCCAAACCCTCGAAGGTATCAAACAGATAAATTGAAGGAGGATTGATTTTGTTTAATTCCAAGTATTTTAAAACCGATAGCGAAGTACAACCATTGGCCACCCCACACTCAGCGAACGCTCCGCCAGACCTCGCAGCCCATGCCGAAACCACGAGTGCAATATGAACTCGCCAATAATTTTTCGGGTCACTGGCCTTGGTGACATCGAGCGCGTAATTAAATGACTCCAAAAAAACCGGGTCATCCATGAAATCATGATTATGGGACGTAAACAGGCGATCAGCGTTATAAAATCCCTTTCCAGGAATACGCCTTACTTCATAGCCCGCGATCGATAATGATTGTCTCACCAAGTTTTTTAACGGTTCGCTTACAGTATCAAGCATGAATTCAGTCCTTTTTTATTGGGTAGCATAGCCAAAAAAACGCTGCAAGAAACAAAGGCGGACGCTACACCGCAACGCACTGAGCTAGGGCCGCAATGGAGTCGATCACGTCGTCAACGTGACCTTTCACCTTCACCCCAGAGTATATCTTCGCAATTTTCCCTTTTGGATCAATGATGAACGTCGTGCGAACAATTCCCATAAATTTTCGCCCATAAAGAGATTTTTCCTGCCAAACGCCGTACTTCTTACAAACAGCTCCGGTTTCATCGGCAAGTAGTGGAAATTTAAATCCGTATTTGTCTCGAAATTTTTCGTGTCGCTCAACCGAGTCTTTGCTTACACCAAGAACAACGGCCTTCGAACTTCGCAATTTCGAAAGATTATCATTGAAATCGCAGGACTCAGTCGTGCATCCCGGGGTCATATCTTTGGGGTAAAAATACAAGACTACCCATTTACCCAAATAATCGGCTAGCAACACTTTTTCAGCGCCATAGGTTTTCAGTGAAAATGCAGGCGCAGTGCCGCCCACCTTTAATTTTGATGCCGGTTTCTTTTTTAGAGTCGCCTTTTTTTTGCCTGCCATTAAAACTAATTTACAGTTTTTTTCGTTGTTTTTTTGGTCGTTTTACGAACAGTCGATTTTTTAGTTCTTTTTTTAGCGGTTTTTTTCTTTTTCTTACGTGAAACCATGATTTTGATTCCTGATGCTTTTTCAATTCGTTTCAAAATCTTTTCAACTTCGCTCACTTGTTGCTCAATAAATTTTTCTGCTTTTTTAAGCTCACGAGGAATTTGCTTTTGGAGCTTGTCTAATTTTTTGCGTTCATCTTTTACAAATTTCTTAACTTTTCCAGCATCGGCTTTAATTAATTTTTTTAATTCCTTACCTTGCTTGTCGGCGTATTTTCGAGCGTCATCAACCCAAGAGGTATTTCGAATTAGGCCGCTAAATCTTTTTTGCGCATCCTTAAATTGTTTTACGGCTTTTTTTACTTCTTTATTGATCTGGTTCTTCATCTGAGTCATTTTCTTTTAGCTCTCCTTGGGATTTATCTCTGATCATATTTAGTGAATTTTCCACAAATTTTCAAGGACGATTCAACACTAATCGTCAAAAATGATAAATTTACCAGAATTTTGCTATCGGAATACGTCGTCCCACCCCAAATGCTCGAGGTGTGACTTTCAATACTGGGGGGCATTGCCGCCTTTTGTACTCATTATTCCTAAAAGTGCGAATTGTTTGCTCCAAAAGCGCCCGATCAGTCACATCAATTTTTAACACAGGAAGTCTTTTTTCTAAGTAAGCCTCAAGAACCGGATCAAGCCATTCATACGGGGGCAAAACGTCTTCGTCTTTTTGATCAGGCTTAAGTTCGGCGCTTGGGGGACGATTGATCGAATTTTCAGGAATTAGTGGCCGATTTCTTTTGTTAATGTGTCGAGCAAGTTCATACACCTTGGTCTTAAATAGATCGCCAAGCGGCGCCAGCGCACCGATCAAGTCTCCATAAAGAGTCGAGTACCCCATCGCGAGCTCTGACTTATTGCTCGTTCCCAAGACCAATGCATTATCATTGTTCGCGACGGTCATTAGGATCATCCCGCGTAGCCGAGATTGTAAGTTTTGAGTCGGTAGATCTGCTAACGCTCCAAACGTCTGACTGAGCTCTCGTTGAATCACCGAATAGAAAAACTTAATAGGTTGAATTTCAGATTGAACACCAAGGTTTTTTGCAAGTAATTCGGCGTCTCGAATGCTGTCCGCAGACGTATGTTGACTGGGCATCAAAACGCCTTTTACGTTTTCTCCGCCTAAGGCATCCGCAGCTAGCACGGCTACTACAGCTGAATCAATTCCCCCACTGAGGCCTATAATTGCCTTTTTAAATCCCGTTCGATGAAAATAATCACGAATTCCGGTTCGAAGTCCAAGGTAAAGTCCCTCAATTTCGGATACCGGCTCAGATATTGATTCGTTTGTCGGACTTGATGATTTGTCAGATTTAGCATCCGTTTCAATCAATCTAAAATCGATTTCAAATGACCGCAGCCGAGCAGTCAGGTGTCCATCTGAATTAACGGCAAAAGATTGTCCATCAAACAAAATTTCATCTGTTGCTCCGGTTTGATTGACGTATACCAGCGGGCAATTGAGCCTCCTTGCAATATCGCCGTGAACTCCTTCTCTCTTTTCCCTTTTACCCACCTCATACGGCGACGCTGAAAGTGAAAGCAATACATCTAAATTTTGATTTTCATAGAAATCGACAGGACCCTTATCATAAATTCGGCGACCATCTGAAAGCGACTCCGACCAAAGGTCTTCGCAAATCGCAACCCCAATTTTTTTGCCGTCACAATCCCATACTCTGATTTCCTTAGCCGGCTCAAAATAACGAGCTTCATCAAAAACATCATAGGTAGGTAAAAGGGTTTTAGCTTGTGAAAAAACAGCCGCGCCGTTTTCCAAAACCGTGGCCATGTTTAGCCCTGGCCGACCAAACGCCTGTGGACTTTTTCTAACATGTCCAACAATTAGCGCAGTGGATTTACCTAAAGTCGCCTTCCGCAACTCCTCGAGTGCGATTTCTGATCGTTCAAAAATTTCGGGTCGCATTAGCAGATCTTCAGGCGGGTAACCGCAGAGCCCAAGCTCAGGGGTAATCAAAATTCGAGCCCCTAAGCTACATGCCTTTTCATAGGCTTCTAAAATTTTTTTTGAATTACCCTCAAAAGCTCCAACAATGGGATCAATCTGAGCAATTGCTATTTTCATATTTGAGGGAAAACCCCGATCAAAATCGAGACTGTAGTTCGTTTTTCTCGAAGAAATAAGAGATTTCTCGCTCTGCAGATTCTGGGCTATCGGACCCATGAACTGCGTTTGCTTCTATACTATCTGCAAAATCTTTTCGAATTGTGCCGTCTGCGGCTTTTGCCGGATCAGTCGCACCCATGATTTCACGATTTGCAGCGATAGCGTTCTCACCTTCGAGTACAAGCAAGAGCACTGGACCGCTGGTCATAAAGTGAACCAAGCTTTCAAAGAATGGCCGTTCTTTATGCTCGATATAAAACCCCTCGGCTTTTTCGCGAGTTAAATGAGTTAATTTGGCTGCCGAAATTCGCAATCCTTTCGATTCAAATCGAGTGATTATTTCACCTATCGCATTCTTGATTACTGCATTGGGTTTTATAATTGAAAACGTTTTTTCAACGGCCATGATCTTCTCCTCATTAAAATTAAACTCAGTATAATAAATCTATAATCAAATCGCGCTTGCCAGCGTTTTACCTAGGTCCGCCGGGCTTCTTGCGATTTTCACTCCAGCAGACTCAAGGGCTTGGAATTTTTCTTCCGCTGTTCCCTTACCGCCAGAAATAATCGCGCCCGCATGGCCCATCCTTTTCCCCGGAGGGGCCGTCGCACCACCAATGAAACCGACGACTGGTTTTTTTACTTCTCGCTTGATGAATTCGGCCGCTTCTTCCTCTGCCGTTCCACCAATTTCACCAATCATGATGATTCCCTCGGTGCCGGCATCTTGGTTAAAAGCGTCCAAAACGTCAATGAAATTCGTTCCATTAATTGGATCACCACCAATACCAACACAAGTGCTTTGGCCAATTCCCAACTGGGTCAGCTGAAAAACCGCTTCGTAAGTCAAAGTACCTGACCTGGAAACTACACCTATCTTCCCGGGTTTATGAATCTGCCCTGGCATGATTCCAATTTTGCACTCCCCTGGAGTGATGATGCCGGGACAATTGGGTCCGATTAATCGAGAATTTGAGCCTTCAAGATAAGCCTTCACCTTAAGCATGTCGTTTACTGGAATACCTTCAGTAATACAATTGATCAGGGGAATTTCTGCATTAATCGCCTCACAAATTGCATCCGCAGCGAACGGCGGCGGCACGAAAATCATTGTAACGTTTGCGCCAGTTACTTTTACTGCATCTGAAACCGTATCAAAGACCGGAAAACCATCTACTTTTTGGCCACCCTTTCCCGGGGTAACTCCGCCAACTACGTTGGTACCGTAGTCGCGACAACCTTGCGCATGAAACAATCCTGCCGAACCGGTGATTCCCTGAACAATTAGCTTCGTATTTTTATTTACCCAAATTGACATTTTAACTCTCTCCCTGATTTTCTACTTAATAGAGGCTACGATTTTTTTTGCCGCGTCACCCAGATCATCAGCTGGAGTGATTGCTAGACCTGAGTTGGCTAACAATTCTTTTCCTCGTTCCACGTTCGTGCCCTCTAATCGGACCACCAACGGCACTTTTAGGTCGACCTCTTTCGCCGCGGCAATTACTCCCTCAGCAATAATGTCGCATTTCATAATCCCACCAAAAATATTAACCAGGATGGCCTTTACCTTTGGATCGGACAAAATAATTTTAAATGCCTGCGTGACTCTTTCTTTATCTGCGCCGCCACCCACGTCCAAAAAATTCGCAGGCGCACCGCCGTGAAGTTTAATGATGTCCATAGTTGCCATCGCCAGACCAGCACCGTTGACCATGCAACCGATGTTTCCATCGAGAGCAATATAAGCTAGGTCGTATTTAGACGCTTCAACGTCCTGAGGGTTTTCCTCTGCCTCGTCTCGCATCTCTAATATATCTTTGTGTCGAAATAACGCATTATCATCGAAGTTGATTTTTGCGTCTAGCGCAACCAACTCATCAGACTCAGTAAGAATCAATGGATTGATTTCTACCTGAGAACAATCCGTTCCCATAAAGGCGTTATATAATCCTCCAAATGTTTTAACGGATGCACTCGCCGTTTTACCCTCTAAGCCCAAAGCTTTAGCTAAAATTCTTCCGTGAAAGGGCATGTAACCGGTCGTAGGATCAACAACGACTTTCACAATTTTTTCTGGTGATTTCTCAGCAACTTCTTCAATTTCCATTCCTCCCTCGGTGGAGGCCATGAGTATTACCTTTGAAACGGCACGATCAACTAAACAACCAAAATAGAATTCTTTCTTGATCGCAGAGCCTTCTTCAATCCAAATTTTATGGCAAACTTTTCCTTCAGCACCAGTTTGAGGAGTAACCAAAGTCATGCCAATGATGTCGGTTGCGGCCTTTTTTACTTCCTCAACCGTTTTACACACTTTTACGCCTCCGGCTTTTCCTCTGCCGCCTGCGTGAATCTGAGCTTTTACAACCCAAACCGAATTTTTTCGCTCTTTGTAAAGGTCTTCTGCGGCTTTCACAGCCCTGCTGCCGACATCTGGTCCTTCTTCAACAAGCCTACCTTCCGGAACCGCTACGTTAAATCGCTTTAGAACTTGCTTGGCTTGATATTCATGTATGTTCATTTGGTATCTCCGTGAAAAAAGCTATTTAGTTTTAGTAATCAATTTTTTTAAGAGCATCTACGAGCTCTTGAACTGCGTTCGCCGAATGTTTAAACATTCCTTTTTCTTCATCATTCAGTTCCAATTGAGGAATTGATTCCACGCCGTTTTTACCAAGCTTGGCCAAAACTCCGCAATAAAGTCCATTGATTCCATATTCGCCTTCAAGGTGAATCGCACACGGTAGAATCCTTTTCTTATCACGCACTATGGACTCCGCCATTTGAACCGCACTGGCCGATGGGGCGTAATAGGCTGATCCCGTTTTTAGTAAATTCACAATTTCAGCTCCACCCTTTCGAGTCCGATCAACCAGAGCATCGATTCGATCTTTCGAAAGCATTTGGGTTAGCGGAACTCCTCCCACTGACACGTACCGCGGCATGGGAACCATTGTATCGCCATGACCTCCAAATACGAATGCATGGACGTCTTCAACGCTCACGCCACATTCCATCGCTATAAAACTCCTAAATCTAGCGCCATCAAGAACCCCCGCCATTCCGATCACTTTCTCTCGTGGAAGCCCGGTCACCTCTTTAGCAACGTGGCACATGGCATCTAGCGGATTTGCGACAATGATAAACGTCGCATTTGGCGATTTAGCGTATGACTCCGTTGCACATGCCTTCATAATCTTGGCATTGGTGGCCAGGAGGTCATCGCGACTCATTCCGGGCTTTCGAGGAAGGCCAGCCGTAATGATCACCACATCGGAGCCCTCGGTAAGTGAGTAGTCTGAGCCGCCGACAAGATTAGAGTCAAACCCCTCAACGGGAGACGCCTCCATCAAATCGAGCGCTTTTCCAGCCGCAGAATCGCCATTGATATCAATCAGAACGACGTCCCCGAGCTCCTTTGCAGCTGCCCAGTGCGCACAGGTTGATCCAACGAATCCTGATCCAATTACCGATATTTTTGGGCGTTTCCCCATGGCGACTCCTCCTTGATTTTCAATTTTGTTATCCAATTACGGTAATGTCGAAAGTTTGGAAAATCAAAGGGGAAATTAATGACGGACATTAGGCGGAATGGGCACTATGAACTGATTTTATCAAGTAATTTTTTATTGAGAATTATGACTTGACGTGTTAATACTGTCGCAATCAGAGAGCATTTCATTGAGAGAGGATCCCCATATTGTGCCGCAAAATAATGTCCATTTACCTAGGCAGCTGATGTTCAGTGCACCCCTATTGGTTTCGCTAGTACTGGTGGCGGCATCGATTCTTGGGGCATCCCATTGTCATGCATCTTCCATACAGCAAAAATTCAAAGAAATTTCTTTTGACGAGATGGAGGCCTCTTGGAATTCAAGCGTAGAGATCGCCAGCAACGACTCCGCTCTTTTCCAGAACCTCCAGTCTGGCTATTGGGTGGGCAGGTGCATACGTGAACGCTACGACTTAAGACGCGAGGCGGCTGTCCTTGCGATTGAAACAGCCGTGAGCGGCCTTCGATTTGCAGTTAAATCTGGCATTCGACCCGAAGACAGATACGACTATTTCTATGAAAAAGAAATCAAATCGATGATGCGTGGTAAGATCAGAAGCGCGCCTTTTATTTCTAACGACGAACTAAGTTACGAAAAAAAAACAAGGCTTGAACATTACCGATATTCCCTCCGAAATCTGGGGCAAAAAGTTCTTGTAGAACGTGAAGACTTGAATCAGGCCGATCGAATGCTTTGTCTTTTTAATATTGAAGATGTGCCGTTGGAACCAAATAACTAGTCGTTAAAATTAACGCCCGCTTGAATACCGTCGTCTAATATATCTATAGCTAACGAATCTACGTCAAACACTTCTCGTAAATGCTGCGCAACATCTGGATTTTCACGAGCTAAGACAGACAAAGGATCTATCGATGCAATAGGAGCAACGTTTGAACTCCGCTGATGAGACATTCCAACCAAAATTTCACCGTCCCTACCAAATCGAATTCCTTCAATTTGAACCGTGTTAGCAACTCGTCCAATGACTTCTTTTGCCGGGTCCAAATTTAACGGTGTAGAGTTTTGTAATAAACGATCAACCCGATTAACGGCAATGTCACTCAAAAAAGAACGATTCGAATCTGAATTTAAATCAATTCCGCCATTTGCATTGACGCTTTCTCGAAGCGTCTTTGTAATCGATTTCTTAATATCGGCTTTGGCATTTTCGCTTAACTCGTCAAATCGATTTGAAGCAATCACATCAAGACCGGGAAAAGTTGTAATGGCGCTTGCGGGTACAAAAATTTGTGCTTTATCAACGCCTAATAGGCGAGCCCCAATTTTAGATCCATTCGGTTCGAGTTGAATCTTAAATGAAGTCGCAACTTTCAAACTCGTAAAACTATCGTTTGTCCCAGCCTCAAGCTGAAACGCTTCGAACCAACCCATTCCAGATTTAACGACGTCTTTAGGTACATCCAGTACAACGTTTACCGACACGGCCGGAGGGTCAGTTGAATAAAGCTCTATATCAGGACGCCCAAGTATTTTCATTCCATTTCCCAACTGGCTTGGAAGCAATTTTGATACAATCAATGACTCAAGAAGTTGATTTGCGGTACCACGATCTGCCGAAAGAACCGTATGTTGGCGCTCGGGTCGAAATCGATCGGCCGTCGTAGAAACTTGGAATTCCATCGGCCTTGCCTTTTGTCCGTCCACAGTCGTATTGACTTCAATCAAAGCGAGTGCTGTTTGGGTCGGGACAATGTTAATTTTACCGTTGGAAGTTGGCTGAAACGATACCCCAGCAAAAAAATCACGCGCCACAATGTCATCCACTCTCAGTGCGCCGTATTCTCGTCCAACTGGAATCGTTCCGCTATAATGTATTTCAGCGCGAGTGCCTTCCTCGCCTAAATCTTTAGTCTCTAAATAAATTTCGGCATCCTTACCAATTTTCCCTTCCAGCTGTTTTTCCAAAAGGGCATTAAGCTCATCTTCGTTCACTCGAATGCTCAGCTCTTTACTATTTGCAGAATTCAAACTCTCTTGCTGATTATAGGGGGCGGTCGATCCCTCCGATTCAGAGCAATATTCATTCGCACCGACCAATGCTCGAAGCTTTCCATCAACGACCTCAACCTCGTTCAAAGCCATACCAATTTCACCCTCAACAGAAAGTAATTTCGATACTATTTTTTTCAAATTATCATTCTGTTTAAGCGCAATACCAGTGATTTTATCTTTTAGCATTCTGGAGAGTGCATCCTGAGCCCCATCCAAAACTAAATGAGCAAACTCGTCTCGCACAACCCGACGCCCTGGTCTGGAAGTGCATCCTGACGGAACCGAATCGCTTGACCGGCCCAACACATCAACATCCACTGCATTTCCCAATCGACCCCGAATAGGCGATTCCCCACTTTTAGTTTCACTTGCGGAGACACAAAAATTCTCGATATTAAATACTCCCTTGTCAGCGACTCTAATTGAATTCTTAATAATTCCGTTTGAATCAATGTCAAATTCCAAATCAACCTGTACCGGAGTCTTAGACGGTTTTCTCGATTCAATTCGAAGGTCATTTAAATCTAAATCCCACTCGCCTTTGACTATTTTACCAGGGGTCTTACCTCCCAGAGAAATTTCACGTTCAGATGTATGAATAGCGGCATGGTGGAATAAGAGATCTACTTCATCCAAAGTTACTGCCAATTTAGCTTTAAAATTTCCGTCGTCTTGTCGGACGATACGACTACTCATATGAGAAACCAAACTGGGAAATGGATTGCCAGAATCGGTAGTTAGTATATCGAGTTGACCTTCTTGAAATTTGAGATCACCCGCGCCCGATATACTCAACCCGTTACTGCTTTGCTCTACTCGCAAAAATTCCATATCTCTGGGCACTTTAAGTTTAGTATGATCAAATACGGCTTGAACGGCCTTCTCTAGCCCCTCATCCTTTACTACAATTTCTATCGCCTTAGAATTGGAAGCGAATACCCAAGGGATCACCAATGTCATCATAATTGGGAACCGTAGAATTGCCCTATTCACTTGCGGCCTCACGATTGGACTTGCTCGATCCTTCTTCAGAAATCTGATAATCGAGGCGCACGCCGCTTTCATCTGTTTTCATATTAATAAAATTTAAATTATAATCGCTAAGAAACTCATAAACCATGTCCTGACCGTCGTCGACAACTTGGGTCAATTGTTGGTCAGATACCATATAGGCCGGCAACTTCAATGGCTGCTTAATCGTCAATCGAAATACGAGATCAATTAGATTTATTTTATTCCACAATCGATCGCCGACTTGTTCACGAATACTGCTAATTTTCGACCGCGCTCGCAATTTTCCGTCTTCAACATGAAGCCGAAAATCGGCATGTACCGTGTACTCATTGTAGTCTGTTCCTGGACTCAACGTTACTACTTGTCGAACGCCGTTAATGACTTTTTCAAATACAGTTGGTTCATCGCGATAAATTTGAGCAACGATTCGAATGGTATTCGTTGCAGGATCGACGATTTCGATTTGAGGCGCTTCTCGAAGAGAACCAGCACCACCAAACATATAATCCAAATACCCAGCATTATGAAGCTTGATTAACATCAAATTAATTTGTTTTAGATCCAAATCTACGTGATGCCTGTTCATATCGATAACGGTTTGAGTGTCCATATCAACACGAACAGCAACGGATGGACATTCCTGGCTAGGAGATAAATCAGACCGAAACCCATTTTCGATATTTGATACTTGATCGATAACTGTTTGGAAACTTACCTGGCCGTCGGCAAAATTTGATTCTTCTGGATCAATGGTAAAACCCATTCCGATAAATCTCTTCTTTTGAACTTCCTTCCAAGCTTCAAACCATGCTTCGTCAAATTCATTAAGTTTAATTTTTCCGTTTTCAATATCTGCAAGTTTGCTTTCAAAAAGTTTCGCGATATCTTTCCTAACTTGCTTACATCCTTGTTTTTTTCCGTTATCCAATAAAGCTTTATGGGAGAGCTGATTTTGATTGATCAACGGCAAACATGCGCGAATTTTATTCATTTTTTCGCGATCGCTTGGATCAAATGCATCCGGATGCGAAGTCATTAATGCGTCCAAAAGTGCATGCCCTGACAAAAAGACATTTTGTCCTTCTTCCATAAGAATACTCAAGTCCTTATCTATCGCCGATTGAATGGCATCAACATCTCGGAGCATTTCAGATCGAAAGTCGTCTTTTGCTGGAGAACTGCGCAACTCCGATTGCTCTACGGACTGCCGCTTTGCCCATGCATTGAACATATCGAGATCCACAAGCAGCGATTCGTTAGATCTTAAAAATGAAATCGGGTAAACTTTATAAAATTTATCGATTGCCGTCTGAACGGAGGAGTTTACTTCGTCCACAACTTTTTCGCTCAAAACTTTTGCAACCTGTTCTTCATCCAATATAAATTTTTCAAGTTCATTTTCAATTTGATTCTCAATTTCAGCCGAATCAATCACATGCGAAAATGGAACGCCGATTATAGGAATTTCAACCTCAGTTCCGTTTTTAGACTGAATGTCTATATTAATTTCTGGCTTTGTTCTAACTCGAAAGTCACTAAAATGAAGTTGATTTCCGGCGCCCGGCGTAACCAATAATTCAACTTCCGTTGTAGGCGCCACTGCGCGACCGAAGCCACTGGCCACTGGCTCACCGTCGTCGCCCAAAAATGGCTGAAACTCGCCACTTTGTCTTTGAATGCCTACCTGTACATCCGATACACCAACGCCGACGTCATCGACCTTAAAGTGAACACGATATGCTTTTTCTGATTTTCCCGTATCGGCGTTTAGATGATCTTCCCGCACATATTCCAATGAATGAACTTTTGTGAAATCAAACTCGACGGCCGGAATACGAACGGCAAACTTCATTCCCGCTTCTGCTGAGAGCCCTCGCTGGGCTTTTTGAATTGACTCTCTAAGTGAGGAAATTTTTTCGAGTGGTATTATAAATTCACGGCTAGATATAGCCTGTTTAACACTGCCGGAAATAAGACGATTTCCAAGATCTGCAATCGCATTCGGAACAACCTGATTGGCATCTTCTTGTAATTGAATCATCAAATCAACGCGATCGACAACCTCTGATCTGAGCGAGGGAATAGCAATGCAGGCGCTAAGAATCAGCGATTTAATAGCGATTGATTTTGCCTTGGCTCTCATCACCCCGTTGCTCACCTTATCTCCTCCAGATATCTATAATATTTGCAAAATGGGGGCCATTGAGTCCCCAATAGGCCTCTTTAAAATCCTTTGTTTTCAAGTACTTATGCAAATCTTGGACACCGGCGCTCGCTTAAAGTGTCTAAGGTTTTGACAGTAGCTCAAAAGGTAGGCCCTTCCATTTTCTGCTCCTTTTCTGCTCTTTTTTGGGAACGCCGCACCAAAACCGGTGGCAATGCATGAAAAATCACGTTAAACATTGAGCAATGATTCATCTTGACCCAAAATCGCTCTCAACAAAAGAGCGATATAAACTTCTAACGGGGACGATCGTTCCACGCCCGATCGCCTGGGTGAGCACAATTAGCTCTAACGGAATTTCTAACCTGGCGCCATTTAGCTACTTCAATGGGGTGAGTTCCGATCCTCCGGTTATTTCAATTTCAATCGCTAGAAAACCAGATGGCACAAAAAAAGACACGCTCCTTAATATCGAAACGAATCAAGAATTTACGGTTAATTTCGTAAGTCAAAAACTTGCAGCTCAAATGAACCGAACATCCGATTCACTAGACTATGAAATCAGCGAATTTACACTCGCGGGATTAACTGAGACACCCTCGACAATCGTAAAAGCGCCCCGGGTATCCGAAAGCCTTGCTTGTTTCGAATGCAAACTAATGCAACTTATTGAGGTCGGTGACGGGACCGCGGGAAGCTCAACGCTCGTCCTGGGAGAAATTGTTCACTATCAATTTGATGAAAGAATTTATATCGATGGTAAAATAAATATTGCTGCGTTGGATCCAGTTGGACGTTTAGCTGGTCAAAACTTCTGTAAAATAGGAGAAATCTATACTTTATGAAAATACAACGTGACCAATTCAAACTAGATTACATGCCCGGATTTCGTAACGATTTTTCAACTGAAGCACTCGCAGGCGCACTCCCTGACGGTCAAAATTCTCCGCAGAAAGCACCGCTCGGATTATATGCTGAACAAATTAGTGGTACTGCATTTACCGCACCGCGGGCTCAAAATTTCCGCTCTTGGCTTTACAGGAGACTGCCCTCAGTGGCACACGAAGGGTACAAACCGTATTCGGGGCGTTCCGAATTTCAACCGGAACTGTCGAATTCAGCCACCCCGCCCGATCAATTTCGATGGGACCCAATTTCACTACCTAAAATCGAGACGTCGTTTGTTGACGGACTCGTCACGATGGCAGGTACTGGATCCGCCGACTCACGAATCGGAATTTTAATTCACCACTATGCGATCAACGCTTCTATGCCTCAACAAGCTATATCTTTCGCTGATAGCGAAACAATGATTGTACCAGAGAACGGCAACCTAACGATTCGTACAGAATTTGGCATTATCGGAATTGAGCCAACTGAAATTGCGGTCATTCCTCGGGGTGTAAAATTTCAAGTTAATCTGAATCACAAAACGGCTCGAGGGTATTTTTGCGAAAATTACAGTGCTCCATTTACTATTCCAGATTTGGGGCCGATTGGGGCCAACGGACTTGCAAATTCAAGAGATTTTTTAACACCAATAGCTGCCTTCGAAGACAATTCCAAATCATTCACCTGTTTTACAAAATTTCAAAATCGACTTTGGACAAATAAAATGAAGCAATCCCCATTTGATGTGGTCGCTTGGCATGGAAATTACGCTCCGTATAAATACGATTTAAAGAAATTCAATACAATAAATACGGTCAGTTTTGATCACCCTGATCCCTCGATATTCACTGTGCTTACCTCTCAAACCAATCGGGCTGGAACTGCAAATTGTGATTTTGTGATATTTCCTGAGCGCTGGATGGTTGCTGAGAACACATTTCGGCCTCCATATTATCATCGAAACATCATGAGTGAATACATGGGTCTAATAAAAGGCGTCTATGACGCTAAGGAAGAAGGCTTTGTCCCGGGCGGTGCAAGTTTGCACAATTGCATGAGCGCACACGGTCCTGATGCCAATACATTCGAAAGGGCTTGTAACTCTCAATTAAACCCAGAAAAATACCAAGACACTTTGGCATTTATGTTTGAAACAAATCTACCATTTAAATTATCAGATTTTGCAATGACTGGACCTACTAAGCAAAAAAACTATACTCAGTGTTGGGAAGGGTTGAAGCCATTTTCAAAATAATTTCCATTGCAATTTCCATCGCAATTTGCATTGCACTGCCCAGTACGGCCCTTTGCCGCCCTACTTTTGAACCTGAATCTGAAAAACTGAACCAAAAGATTCACGATTCGGAGTCCACACATAATTTTATTCCGAGAACTGAAAAGAAAATACTCTGGAGAGCAAAACCTCGAAGTAAATGTTCAATTATTTACCTTCACGGATTTTCGGCATCTCGTCAGGAAATGTCACCTCTTCCTGAAACACTCTCAGATAGCCTAAAGGCCAATATTTTTCTTACGCGCTTCTCCGGGCATGGGCTTAAAGACGGTGACCTTGCTGCTGCACGATTTGAGGACTGGAAAAACGACACTATAGAGGCGTTCGAAGTCGGGAAAAAAATTGGTGAAAAACTAATTGTGATTGGAACTTCGACTGGCGCATCCCTGGCTCTTGACTACCTCGATAAAAATCCGGATTCAGCTGACATCCTGATCCTCAATTCTCCCAATTTTGGACCGAATCGATTTGGATCAAACTTCTTGACCCT
>Ga0066639_10001483_pt1 | contig 20924 bp, 27 predicted proteins | sample CryGeyCG2114_010_2_FD_59504 | JGI IMG/M metagenome (GOLD analysis project Ga0066639, IMG submission 59504) | Groundwater microbial communities from aquifer - Crystal Geyser CG10_big_fil_rev_8/21/14_0.10 | ecosystem: Environmental > Aquatic > Deep subsurface > Groundwater | place: USA: Utah...
CCAAAACTTTTACAGCCGGAATATTGTATGAATTCGCAAGAGCTGCTCTCACTGTTACCGGCCCGTGGAACTTTCCGTCATAATTTACAGGTTTGTATGGCTTAGGGCCTCCGGAAAATGTCGTCGGCACATCCATAATTACTGTCGCCGGAGTGATTAAATGGCGCTCAAGTGCCAGCGCATAATTTATCGGTTTAATCGAAGAACCTGGTTGCCTTAAGGCAATCGTCACGTTCACATTTCCGTCGTTTTCGATATCAAAAAAATCTTTGGACCCGACCATAGCCAAAATTTCCCCGCTCTTTGGTTTTGTTACTAAAGCTGCGGCATTTCCGACCCGAAAAGCCTTAAGCTTTTCAATGTTCTCACGAACTATTTTTTGGGCTTCTTCCTGCAGATCCAAATCCAGCGTTGTTGTAACTTTTAAACCTCCGTGGGAAGCAACCGTTTCTCCGTATTTTTGCGCCAGATATTCCCGCACGTACATTACAAAATGCGGAGCCCTAATATCCACGGAAGAAGACTTATACTTAATTTCAGCTTTAGCCGCCTCCTCGGCTTGGTCACGGGTTATATATCCGTCTTCGACCATCCTGTTTAGGACTGCCACTTGCCTGTGTTTGGCCCGCGTTGGGTCTGCCCCAAACGGCGAGTAGTAAGTTGGAGCCTGAGGTAAACCTGCCAGAAGCGCCGATTCGGCCAAAGTTAAATCCTTGGGTACCTTACCGAAATATTGCTCGCTGGCAGCGGCAACTCCCCAGGCGGTTCCGCCATACGGAACCTGGTTCAAATACATTTCCAGGATCTGGTCTTTGGAAAATGCCATTTCAACCCGAAATGCAAGGTACAACTCTTTTATCTTCCTGTCGACGGTTCTCTCTGGGGAAAGAAAAACACTTTTGACAAGCTGTTGGGTAATTGTCGATCCTCCCTGCAAATTACTCTTAAGAAGAGTATTCTGGGCTGCTCTTACAATTCCGTAAATATCAAAACCTTTATGGCTGTAGAAATCCTTATCCTCTATTGATATCGTTGCCTTCTTTAAATTGTCGGGAATTTCCGAAAGGGGAATTAAAGTCCTGTTCTGGTCGGTGTAAACGTTGTAAAGAAGTTTTCCGTTCCTGTCAAAAATTTTTGTAGTTTGCGCGACGTCTCTTCCTTCAAGCTGTCTGGGACTTGGGAGATCCTTTGTAAAATACCAAAGCCCAAAAAGCACAAAAACTATTGTTAAAAGTCCGATTTTAAAACTGCGGTCCTGTGAAATTATCGGGTTTTGGGCTAGCCTTCTGACCGAAGAAATAACTTTTGGAAATTTTTCTTTGGGCTCAACACGGATTTGTTTTAAAACCAAAAAAACCGCTCTTATCAATAGTCTTGCAGTCCATATCGTTATGTCTCCGATTAGAGCAACTAGCCTAATAAACCACCCTAAAAATCCGATTATAAAATTCATGATTTTGCCTCACAATTCTATCTTAAAAATACCTTGTTTCACAGAAGGGAAAAGGACATAATTACTCTCGTCTTGATATAATCACCACAGGTCTATGTCAAATAACGATTCCGAAAAGCGCGGCCCAATAGAAAAAGGCGAAAAGGGCTGGCCTATTAATCCCTTTGGGGTTGGCACAGCATTAATTTTTGTCCTAATCATAATCTTTTTGATTGTTAGGCCATTACTTTTCCAAAAGACAACAATAATCCAGCAGAATCAGCAGGAAAACGCAAAAGGCGGAAGGATTATCTCTCCGCAAACAGGTGAAATCATTAGGTCAAAAACTATACCTGTTGAACTTTCGGTTGACCAGCCTGCCGATGTTGCGAAAGTGGAATTCTGGGCAAAGATTTATTCCGAAAACAAATGGGAAAAAATTGGCGAAGTAACGAGTGCACCTTATAAATTTGAGTGGACAACGCCTATAAACTTCCAAAATAAAGCAATTGCCCTGACATCCCATATTTATAAAAAAAACGGCGAGATTGTAAAAGACCCTGGTGGTTGGCAGGAAGGAATAATATTGTTGTCTGAATAATGGTTATAGAAAGAGCGGATAGAAAAGGTTTAATCGCAAACGGAGCAAGGGGACTTGTCCAGCATGTGGCCCCCTCACCTGACCTTCGGCCTTTAAAAGAATCAGGTGTTCTCGTAAATGACATCTTTAGGTTTTCAGGTCTCTCCGATGAGGAAATTGCTCGAGCTTTAGGTCTGACTCAGAATCAATTATTGGCTTTCAGAAACGGTCTTGCCACAAATCAAGAAAAAACAACCGCCGTTGCCCGCAATTTTCTTCGCAGGAACATGATAGAGGCAGCCGTAAGGTCACCGGAAGAAGTTGCAGAATGGTGGAGAACCAAAAAAGAAGATGGAACAAGGCTGGACAGGTGGGTTTCCAATCTAAGCCTCAGAAAATAGTTAAGCGCTTCGTTTATTCTTTTTCCCCAAAAATACCCACAAGGCAAATAGAAGAACAACAGTAATTACCAAAAATAAATTAAAAAGGTTCAAAAGTTCCATTAAAACCAAAAACGAACAAAGCCCGGCAAAAAGCGCCGCAAAAAAAGTCATTTTAAAAGAAGTTTTAAAGTACCAGCCAGGTTCAAATTTTTTATGAAACTTTGTTCTTGCAAAATATAAAAAGGTTCCCAGCCCCATCCATATTGCCAAAAAAACCAGGAAGGAAAAAAGCGCAAAGAAATGAATCGGCTTCGGGTCAGGATTAACCTCAAAAACAATCCACAAAATTCCAAAAACCGAAGCAACTGTCAGCAAAAATGTAAATGGCAAAAACCTCTGCATACTCTAATGATAGTAGGAGAGGACCGTCCTTGTCTTCCACACAAGGACGGTCCTCGTTTAACGAGTTAATTAGGTCAATTTTGATGCTATAATCCCTTCGTGGATTCCCAGACTACTTTAATAATCGTCGGTGCTCTGATTGTCACCGCCTTCACCGTCATCTTTTTCCAAATTAAAAAACTTACCGAAAACAAAGAAAAGGACGAAACCACTAAACTCCTGACTCAACTCGTCTCCGATATGCGCGGCTCCATGGACAAAACAACGGATTCCATGGTCCGCCAAACCAAAGCGATCAATGAGCGTCTCGACCGCGCCGCTCAGGTAATCTCTGGCGTCTCCAAGTCAGTCGGTGAGATGACCGAACTTGGTAGATCGATGAAAGACTTACAAGAATTCCTGCGCTCACCGAAACTCCGCGGCCAGATAGGGGAATCTATCCTCAAAGATTTACTTTCACAGTCTCTTCCCAAGCAAAATTTTCATTTGCAATACGCTTTCAAAAGCGGCGAAATAGTCGATGCCGCCCTAAAACTGGAACAAGGGATTATTCCGATTGATGCCAAATTCCCGATGGAAAATTTTAGAAAAATGTCCAAGGCTAAAGACGAACACGAGCAAACACTCCACCGCAAATCATTTGTAACGGATGTTAAAAAACACATTGACGCGATATCCAACAAATACATTCGTCCCCAGGAAGGAACTCTCGACTTTGCCCTGATGTACATCCCAAGTGAACCCATCTATTACGATATCTTGACCAATAATCCCGAACTCGACGAGTATGCTTATACAAAACGCGTCCGCCCCGTTTCCCCAAACACGCTTTATGCTTATCTGCGCGCCATTATCATGTCGCTGGAAGGATCCCGTATCGAAAAACAGGCAGGCCAGATTCTTGCCGCCCTTCGCGAAATCGGCGACGAAACCACCAAATTCGGGTCGAGCCTGTCCGTCCTCACCAAACACATAAAAAACGCCGCTGCCTCTTCCGATGACGTCAACACCCGCTACGCTCGCCTTTCTTCCAAAATTTCAACTGTTCAAACTATCGAGGAGAAAGTTACAAAGAAATTGAAATAGAAGCCGCGTACAAATATCAATTATTGACTATATAATACAAAAAACATACAATTGTAATATATGCAACGGGTTATTTTGCAGGTACCAATGACAAGGGAACTCAAAGAAAAAGCGGAAGATGTTTCCCGTGATTTTGGTTTTTCCTCACTCCAGGAAACAATCCGCGTACTTCTGACCAAACTTTCCAAAAAAGAGCTTTCTCTAAAAATAACGGAAGAAACTGAGGAAATAACTTATCTTTCTAAAGTAGCCGAGAGAAAATTTAAAAAAGCAATTGAGGATATTAAAGCAGGAAGAAATATTTACAAGCCGAAAAATAAGGATGAATTTTTCAAGCTGCTTCGTTCGTGAGGGCATTTTTTACTAAGAGCTTTAAGAAAGCATATTCTAAAAGAGTTTCTCATCGCAAAAATTTGGTTTCTAGGTTTGAAGAACGTTACGATCTGTTTGAGGAAAATCCCACAAATCCAACTCTTCAAGACCATGTGCTTAGTGGCAAGCTAGAAGGATTTAGAGCTTTTTCCATAACAGGCGATATTAGAGTTGTCTACCATATTTACGACAATGTTGCCTATTTTGTTGATATAGGAACCCACAATCAGGTTTATGGAAAGTAGAGCCACCAAACACATAAAAAACGCCGCCGCTTCTTCCGATGACGTCAACACCCGCTACGCCCGCCTTTCCTCCAAAATCTCTACGGTCCAAACCATCGAAGAAAAAACAACTAAGAGCTTGAAGTCAAAATCTGGATTACCTGTCAATTCTGTATCTTCTCAAGATAACGCCAAGAATTGAGCCCACAATTATAGCAGGAAGTATAAAAACTATATCTGATACTATTCGAAGATAAAATACTGCTGGAGTAGCAAGAAAAGGTTCAATCCCAGAAGTATTCCAAGGGGCAATATTCCAAGGATTACTCGAATTAAATGAAGCCTTAAATATCCAAGAAAAGAAAGAAACGAGTGAGACCAGGTAAATAATCGAGAAAGAGGAAAAACCTGCTATTAAGCCACCAAAGAATGGTTTTCTTTGCGTCAAGGTGGCGCTACCAAAGCTAATTAGACCCGAGAAAATACCAAGTCCAAAAAAAATAAGCAATATGTAAAGTAATAAATTTGTAAAATTTTCCGCGTTCTTAACAACACCCATGTAAAGCCATGACCAATTAGTAACAATTCCATAAAATAGCAATGCAGCCAAGGGAGCAAAACCACTCAAAATTCCAATTTTAAACGACTCCTTGAACTGAAGATCACCCCTTATTAAACGGAATAGACCTATTATCAATAAAACGATCGACAAAACAGGAAAAATAAATATTAGGAAGATCACACTTAAATTATAGACCAAAGCCTCAATTATCCTAGAAATCTCAAAAATAATTTACGGGTAAATTGCGGCGATTCCGGCTCTGTCTCCGGTAGTCAATGTATTTTTCTTTGTTTCTCCCTTTGAACCGTATCCGAACATCGTATTGTCCATAAATCCACCGTCATATTCATCATCAAGTCCCAGCCAATGGCCTTGCTCGTGGGTCAAAATATTCTGCGCGTCATAGGTATTCGGATTTCCGCAAGTAGTAGAATCTCCGCCATTCCAGTTCCAGGCAAACTTTTTGTTCATGATCGTGTCTACATCAACAACCAATCCGGACGATGTGTAATACCGTACATAAGTTACTCCTAAAGCCGACCCGTTTGCCCTTCCCCAGGCAATAATGTTTTGTCTGTCATACGAACTTCTTGTTTTAGTAGTATCTGTTCCCCGCACCAACAAAACCGTACTTTCGGCGCTCTGCCACTGGGAAAATCCGTTATTTGCAATTGTAGGAAGGTTTACTGCTCCAACCGACAAAGGAACACTTGAAGGGTTTAAATTGTAGGTCCAGTTTCCGCTAGGTAGTTTCCATCCAGCCGATCCTGTTGTTGAAGTCGAATCGGGATCTGCGCACGCAATTGCGGCGGCTGCCTGTTTTGCTTTTGCCTTATGAACAAAAACCCTTACCCGCACATTGTGATTAACCGGATCGGGATAATCACCGTCAATTTCCGGTATTCCCGAGTCGTTAGAGTCAACTTCGGCTTTGGCAAAAACCGGCAAGGAGAAAGCAAAAGTTAAAAGTAAAAGAAAACTTAGAAGAAGAGCAGGAATCCTCACTTGTCTATAGTTTAAAGGAGACTTGTCAGTTTGTCTATAAGTTCCTGAAGTTTGGCGATAATATCATCAATTGTGCTTGTTTCGACCGCCACCGTAGGCGATGGGCTTGGTGAAATCTCCGGTGAAGGTGAAGCCGATGCCTCGGGTGATGGGGAAACTTCCGGTGATGCTCCTGGTGAAGCGGATGGCGAAGGTGAAACGCTTGCGGAAGGAGACGGACCTGCACCAATTCCGCCGTCATCGTCCTCATCCTCATCTTCGTCACCGTCATCGTCTCGGTCATCATCCTTTTTGCCTACATCTGATCTAGCAGCAGCCGAAACTGCCGCTCCTCCGGGATGGGTTTTAGCAACACAGGAAACAAATTCACCATGATTATTCCATTCGGCGGTTTCATCACATGAAGATTCGCTTTCGTTGGAATTATTTGATTGGTGGGCTAAAGCCGGCGTGGCAACTAGAACAAACAGTAGTGAGATTACAAAGAGTATTTTTTTGAGCATCTCAAGAATTAAAACGAAACAGCTCCAAAAATGTTACAAATCCTTCTCTTTTACGTTTAATTTATTAGATATACAATGTGGCCTTGTGAATGATCTCTCTCAATTAATTACAAAGGCCAAAGGAGGGGATAAAGATGCATTTGGTCAAATCTATAATCTTTTCGCAAGAAGAATATTTCGCTACTGCCAATTTAACCTTACTGGACAAAGATCGGAAGAAGCCCAGGATTTATGCCAAGAAACCTTCCTTAAGGCTTATAAATCAATTTCCTCTTTTTCTGAAAGAAAAGGAGGATCTTTCCAGGCCTATCTTTTTAGAATCGCCAGAAATCTCATCATCGACTCATCAAGAAAAAAGAAGGATATTCCGCTCAAAGAGTACCTCTCAATAGAAGCTGAAGGGGATTTAGATGAGCAAATCGACAAAAAACAGGAAAACCAAAAGCTCAAAGAAGCGATTAATAAGCTACCGGAAATCGAACGGCAGATTGTCATTTTACGCTACTTTGAAGAGCTGACGACTGCAGAAGTTGCCAGGGTTATTGGAAAACGTGAAGGGGCTCTCAGGGTTCGTTCCCACAGAGTCCTTAAGAAACTAAAAGATCTAATGGAGGAATAAATGGAAGAAAAACTTGAAGGTCTAAAAAAAGAATATTTAAAAACTGAAACGCCTGATTATCTGGCAAACTACGGCTGGCTAAACCTGCAATCAAGACTTCCCGACCAAAAAGAACTTGTCCATCTTCCCCTTGTTTACGTAAGGAGGGTAATTCTGGCTTTTTCAATTCTTCTGATAATTTTTACTGTTCCGCTCACTTTCGCCCAAACTTCCAAACCTGGGCAAAGCCTCTACCCGTTAAAAATAGCCTCGGATAGAGTAACAACAAAAATTACCGGGGATTACATTTCAAATATCGAAAAACGTGCCCAAGAGGTGATAGAAACCAGCGATAACGGTTCCAGCTTTGATGAGGCGGCCAGTCAATACCGGAAAGCAACAGATAATGCCAAAAACAAGGCTAATTTAGAAGATGAACAAAAAAAACAGGAGTTGAAAAAGAAGCTTGAAGAACAGGAGAAGAAATTTCAGGAGGCCCAAAATGTAAATCAAAAAAACCAGAATCGTCTTGAGCAGGTTGTTGAACAGACTAGGCAGACCAGGGGAGAAGTAAAAGGGGAAAATGACTCACAAAAAGGTCAGCAAAATTCAAACGGGGAAGATAACAGGGGCGAAAATAACAACAACGGTAAAGAACACTCCAATGGGAATAACGGCGACTAGGTAAATGCTAAAATTACCTTTGTGCGAGATTCCCCCGACTACTCCAAAATCAACTACATAATTTTCGACTGGGACGGAACAATCGTCGACTCAATGAGCGTATACACCAAAGCATTTTCTACGGTTCTATCCCGAAAATTTGGAATAAGCGAAAATGCTTCATCGCAGTATTACAAAAATTCTGCCGGCAAAACCCTTTCCGTGGAGTTTGTCCAGGCTATCTCTAGGTTTGCCGACAAAAGAATTAGAAAAACTGAACAATTAGAAAAAGAATTTTGGAAAATTTTGGAGGGGGATCTTAATGCAAATCTAATTGAGGGAGCAAAAGAAACACTGCAAGGTCTTAAAGTGAAAAACAGGAAAATATCTATTTGGTCAGGATCTAAAGAAGAAGTTATAAAATCCCAAATTATAAAACTTGGTATCGACGATCTCATCGATTTTTGTATCGGAACAAAATCAGGTCCGAATCAGACAACCAAAGGCCCCGACTTTTTCAAAATAATTGCAGATTACTTCAAAATTAATGTTAAAGATTTACGAAATCAGGCGATTGTTGTTGGTGACGGACCCGGCGACATGGAAGCGGCAAAAAAATGCGGCGTTTTCGCAATTGGGGTATTAAAAACAACCTCAAAGGAAAATTTGGAAAAAGCAGGAGCAGATTTAATCATTGAAAAAATTTCCGATTTATCTATCCTTATATAGGTTTATGCCATGCTAAAATGCACTGCGTGTCGGATATCCTTAAAGACCTGAATCCCGAACAAAAAGAAGCAGTAACTACAACCGAAGGCCCGCTTTTAATAATCGCCGGCGCCGGTACCGGCAAGACCACTGTTATCACCAGAAGAATTGCCTACATCATTGAAAAAAAACTCGCAAAGCCATCGGAAATTTTGGCTCTCACCTTCACCGAAAAAGCGGCAGGCGAAATGGATGAGCGCGTGGATATTCTTGTTCCCTTGGGCTTCACGGATACTACTATTGCCACATTTAACGCCTTCGGTGACCAGATTCTTCGCGAAAAAGCTTTAGAAATTGGTCTCACTCCCGATTTCCGTGTCCTCACCCGCCCCGAACAAGTCCTTTTTATCCAGGACCATCTTTTTTCATTCGATTTGAATTATTATCGTCCGCTTTCCAATCCTCACAAATTTATTGATGCCATGATAACCCTCATTTCCCGCGCCAAAGACGAAGACGTTTCTCCGGAAAAATATCTTCAGTTTGCGAAAAATATTCAGGATAAAGAAGAGCAAAAAAGGCAAGAAGAACTTGCAAATTTTTATCTGAAATACGAGCAGCTAAAAATAGAAGCTGGATTTATCGATTTTGCAGATCAAATTGCCCTTACTCTAAAAATGTTTCGCCAAAAACCAAAAGTCCTTGGCCAATTTCAACAAAAGTATAAATACATTTTGGTCGACGAATTTCAGGACACAAATTACTCACAAAATTTACTGGTAAAACTTCTTTCACAAAAATACAAAAATATCTGTGTTGTCGGCGATGACGACCAGGCAATCTATAAATTCAGAGGAGCCGCTATTTCTAATATCCTTGAATTCAAAAAAAATTATCCGAAGGTAAAACAAGTGGTTTTAACTCAGAATTACCGCTCCACCCAGCCGATCCTTGACTGTGCCTATACATTAATTTCCCACAATAATCCGGATCGACTCGAAGTAAGAAACAAAATCAACAAAAAACTAAAAAGCGCAAAAACTAGAACCGGAGCCGCTCCCCCGATTCTTTTTGGTGAAACACTTTCCGAAGAAACGGATCTGGTTGTTAAAGAGATAGAGTCACTTAGAAATACGAATAATTACCAATATAAAGATTTTGCGGTTCTGCTTCGTGCCAATTCTTCCGCAGAAGCGTTTATCCAGGCCTTTAATTTAAACGGCATTCCCCATCAGTTCGTCGGGTCTTACGGCTTGTATGACCTTCCGGAAATCAAAGAATTAATCGCTTTTTTAAAATCCCTGACCACTTTCGACGACGATTTAAATCTCTACTATCTGGCAACTTCCGATTTATACAATGTCCCGGCAGAAGATCTCATAAAAATTGCAGACTTTTCAAAACGAAGGAACACCAGTCTGGACGCATTTCTTAAAAGTAAAATCTACAACCAGCTCCAAATTGATAAAACATCAAAGGAAAAAATCGAAAGCCTCATGTCCGACCAGCAAAAATACATAATTGCCTCTAGAAAAAAACCTATCGGAAATCTCCTTTACGATTTTTTGGAAGAAAAAAATATCCTTAAAGATTTAAAGAAAAAAGACACACCTCAGTCGCTAGAAAAAATAGCCAATATCGCTAAATTTTTTGATCGCATTACCGAATTTTCAAAAGTCGCAAAAGACAATTCCGTCCGCAATTTTTCCAATTATCTGGAAATCATGAGGGCATCCGGAGAAAACCCGGCAACCGCCCAATTGGATCCCGACCTTAACTCCGTCAATATTATGACGGTCCACTCCGCAAAAGGCTTAGAATTTCCAATCATATTTCTGGGAAATCTTGTCGCCGAAAAGTTCCCGGTTCGTGACAGGTCAGAACCGATTCCCCTGCCCACAGAACTGGTCAATGAAACTCTTCCAATTGGCGATTTTCATCTTCAGGAAGAACGCAGGCTTTTTTATGTCGGCTTAACCCGTGCCAAGGATTTTCTGTACCTTACCTATGCCCGCGATTACGGCGGCAAAAAACTCAGGAAAGTTTCTCCGTTTGTTTTAGAAACACTTGACACTCAGCAGGTTCCGGGCATGCCCGTCAAATCTTCGGCAATAGAAAAGATCGAAAGGTTTGCCGACAAATCGGGTCAGTTAATGATAGATTTTGAAAACCAAAGAATTGTCACTACTCAGCGGATTATTAATCTTTCCAGAATGGATATCGAAAGTTATCTTTCATGCGCTCTCCAGTATTGGTACGGCCGCGTTGCCAGACTCCAGGTTCCCAGAAATTACAATATTGTTTACGGTACTGCCCTTCACAAAGCGGTTGAGCATTTTTTTATTCAAAAAATGTCAGGAAAAATTATTCCTCTGCCACAGCTTCTCGATCTATTAGAAGAAGCATGGGTTGTTGAAGGTTTCTTGACGCCCGAGCACGAAAAACTTTCTTTGATAAAAGCCAAAAATGTTATCTCCGATTTCTGGAAGCGGGAAAAGGATAAATCGCACGAACAGGCAATTGTCGAAAAGACCTTCCGTTTTACTCACGAAAAGGTAATTGTCAGAGGAAGAATTGATTATATCGAGCAGGGCGAAAAAACAGTCGTTTTGGATTTCAAATCAACGGAAGGTATAGATGAAAAAAAAGCAAAGGAACGCGTCCGTCAATCGATCCAGTTAAAAATATATGCTCTGGCTTATAAAAAATTATACGGAAAAATTCCCGAAGAAATCGGACTTTATTTTCTCGACAACGGAATTATTTCGACGGCAAAAGTTACGGAAGCAGCCCTAAATGAAGCCGCCCATGCAATTGAAGCAACGGCAGCCGGAGTCCGCGCCGGAAACTTTAAAGCAAATCCAAAAGACGCTTTTACCTGCCGCTATTGCTCCTTCAACAGAATTTGTCCCTCATCGCTTGTTTGAACTAAGTAAGCTAAAATTTTCTATATGATCCTTGCATTAGCTTTTATATTAATTTTTGCCCTGCTTCTTTTTATTGCCCTGCTTTTTTCCTTTATGGTTTTCGATCTCTTTTTGGAACTTCCTTATGTCGCAACGCAACGGAAAAAAATAGAAACAATTATAAAATTTGCGAATATCAAAAAAGGCGAAACGGTTGTTGATTTGGGAAGCGGAGACGGCCGCCTTTTAATTGAATCCGCAAAAAGGGGGGCTGTCGCAACTGGCTACGAAATAAACCCTTTTATGATTGCAATTTCCATGATTCATCGAAAACTCGAAGGTTTTGAAAATCAGATAGAAATTAGAAAAGAAAGCCTTTGGAAGGCAGATCTTGCTGTTGCCGATGTTGTTTTTGTTTACGCTAAAAGAATATCCATGAAAAAATTTGAGGATTTCATCTACAAAAACTCGAAAAAAGGAACACGGATTGTAGTAAACACAAATCCTTTTCCTAATAAAAAAGCGGAAAATGAAGAAAATAGGATTTTTCTATTTAAAGTCTGAATATTTATATTCGCCCGCAGAACACCCCGCCAAGAATTGAATATTTGGGCGGGGATGAATGCGGGAGAATACATACTTTCGAGGAATGGTATGTATTCTTGCTCGCTCATGTATACAGTGCCATGCGGTTCTCGTCCGTCAGTTGGCGGACTGCGGCCCTGAAACTAGGAAGAATAATACCAAGGACTCTCAGTCCTCGGAAGTTTATTTCTGTTTACAACTATGCCACTAGCAATATCAGGTTTTGGAATATAAAGTAAAATAAAATTATGCCGGATCAAGGCCCAGAAATTATAAGAAATGATAAAGAATCAAATTTTCCTCCGGAAAGCGCAAAAGCGGTAAAATCTTTTAAAGACGATTTGGCCGAAAATCCCGAAGCTGTAATTGCCAGGGAAATCCGCCATATGGAAGGTTTCAACCCGACCCTCCTCGAGTTATTAAGAGCAGATGCCAATGCAGCCAACGAGGAATTAATTACAGGAGGTGCCGTTTGTTATGGTTTTCATAGAGCTGTTATAGAAAGAAGTGGAGGCGTAATTCCCGATTTGGAAACCACAATTAAGACATATTTTGCATCCGAACACGATACGAACGATCCGGCATGGTCTCGAAATAGAATGCAAAAACTTGAGGGCAATAAACCCTTAGCAAGAGCCCTGAGAGAAATAACAAAGTACAATCCCGCAAAACGTTTTTTTTACCTAGGCGCTTTGGAAGTAAAAAGTATTTTCGATGCCTACTACGAAGCTGAAAAGGTCAGACTAATGGCCTCCCTTTAATACGTATCCTACTCTCTTAAGTAAGCATCCTATCTACCGAAACTTCTTAAAAATGCCCACCTAACTTTGTCTCCAATATTTAAAAGTTTATAAAGATTTGGCGAAAGTACGAGGTCGTAAGTCCCGATATACTCAACATGTTTTGGCCCATATCCCAATTTGAATTTATGGAAACCGTACCATTTGTCATCTAAATCCGCATCCGGCGAAAGTGCCCCCCACAAATCTAGAGTTTTAAGGCTCATTTTTTTGCCTAAGCGGATCGTTTCCCATGCAACCAAGTTCGAAGCCATCACTTCTTTAAACTCAAGAGACGAACCACCATAAGGATAGTAAAGGGTATCACCGAAATTTAAAAGCATCCATGCAACTAGTGGCTTTTTTTGGTATTTTGCAATTAAAACTCTTGCCATCCCTGCTTTTTTTAAAGTTTCCCAGGCAAGCCTGTGATAGGAAGGAGTGTGGCCGAAATATTTCTGTCTCTTGGTCGTTTCGAAATACAATTTCAGGTAGATTTCAAAATCGCTGTCTTTAACTGATTCATAAACTTCAACCCCCTTTTTTTGCGCCAGCCGCACATTGTAACGCGTTTTTGAATGCATAGAACCTAAAAGTTCATCCTCGCTTTTAGTTAAATCAATCAGAAAATTGTACCTGGTAAAAAGCGATTTTTTTGAAGGAACCAATCCCAATTTCCTGATACTTGATACATGATACTTGTTACTTGCTTCAATATTCGGCTCAAGCTTAATAAATGCCGCATTTTTTTCTTTGCCAACGGAAAGTAAACCATCAACCATCAACCTGCTTGGCATCGGTCCTTTAGGAAAATAGCCAACTTTACTTTTGAAAAAAGGCACTCTATGAAAAGTCAGTTGATATGCGTCCACCAGCCTTATTCCGTCAAAATGCCCTAAACGGACAACCTCCACTCCTGTTTTTTTGCGGAATTCTCCCCATTCCCATGATTGGATAATGTGTGAAACCTGCTTGTCATATTTGGATTTATCTTCCTCGTTAAGAATTCTGTAATACATAATGTGTAAATCCAAAAATATCAGAGGAGCGCCATCGCGAGGACCTTAGTCTCACAATGCGACCTGCTGATATATGCTTTTTTATCGCTCTCCTTGATTTCGCGGACTTTCATCAATTTAATCCTACTATATTTGCGCTTCTGTTTAAGACTTAGTATCCTAAATTTAGGTACCTGTCCATGGAATCTTTAGTAAGAAGTTTTATTGTTGCTACCATCGCATTCATTATTTTCAGTTTTCTGATCACTTTTTCAGCATTCGCCGGATCCGGCCTGGTTTCTTCAATCGGCGGAGCCACTTTCATTCAGGGAGCAAAACATTTTTACGTTTCTTCTGCCCGCCCAGCCTTCTCTGGAATAACCATAGCCTCCGGTACAGTGGATATTACAATAAACGACACCAAAAATGGAGTAACTGCAGATGCTTCCGGCGACTGGTCATACACTCCCGCAGCTGACCTTTCCGGTGACAATGAAATTGTTGTTGCCGACACCAGTACGTCAGCAAGCTTCACCTTAACAATTGGCGCACTTCCGGAAAGTATTGCCTCAGCGGCAGGATCAACCTTGGCTCCCGCGGGTTCCTTAAATCCTACGCTTGTTTTTGGCGGTTTCGGGATTCTTCTCTTCTTAACAGGGGTCTTTGGTTTGAAATACTCCTCTAAGTGAACTTAACTCTGCTTATCGGTTTTATGGCCGCCGCACTGGGGATGATAGCATTCTTTCCACAGGTTTATAAAAGTATAAAAACGAAACATACAAAAGATGTGTCTTTGCCGACATTTTCTATAGTTGCTGCAACAAATTTTTTGTGGTTTGTTTACGGAATCCTAAAACACGACATTCCGCTTACATTAGCAAACGGAGTAATATTTATTTCCGTTCTAATTATTCTGGCTGCTAAACTAAAATACGGTTAAAGAGAATATATTTTTTCCAAAGAAAGCTCCGAAAAAGAAGATAAAACTAGATCAGCTTGTCTAAACGTCGGGTCTCCCGCGACATATTTACTTGGAATTGCTACTACTTTCATACCCGTATTTTTTCCGGCTGAAATTCCATTCGGAGCATCCTCAAAAACTACACATTCGTTTGGTTTTACCCTTAGCTTGCTTGCTGCTAAAAGATAGCATCCCGGATCAGGTTTTCCTTTCTTTGTCTTTTCTCCGGTTATAACTAGGTCAAAAAATGTTTTAATACCGATTATTTCAAATACCAAGTCCGTATAATCTTTTTTGGAAGATGTAACTAGGGCAGTTTTGAAATTCTGTTTCATCTTTTCTAAAAAGTTTTTGGCTCCGGGCAATAATTTGAGTCTGGATTTTATTATTTTGAAAAAAACTAAGTTTCTCTCCTTAAGTATTTTTTCTCCTGTCTTATCAATATCGACAACAGTTTTAACATATTCGGCGAATCTTAAACCCATTCCTTTTCTGTGCAGCTCTTCCGAAAATTCAATCCCAAATTACTTGAAGTAAATCTTATTTGCTTCGAGATATAATTCTTCTGAATTTATTAGGAGACCATCGAGACCAATAAGTGCTGCTTTAATCATTTTTTTCCTATCTTTTTTTCATAAAGTAATCATAAACCAACGAAACCACTTCTAGCGTAGCAAATCCAAATATAAAAATTGACCAGATGCTGATTCTTTGCAATCCCACATGTAAAAAAACAAGCCACAGCGCCAGGTAAATAAACCCTTGTAATCTTTTCCACCATTTCCCCAACTTTTTAACGCTTGAATTATTTGACGTGATAAACATTAAAAAAAAGATTGAAAGTGCGAGCGATCCAAAAAGCTGGAACATTGGAGAAAAAGGCGCAAACGGCAAAATAGAAAAAAGCCAGTAAGCTCCGCGAACGATCATAAAATGCGAAAAAGTTATTAAAAAAGTTGTTATTCCAAGTTGTCTTCTATAAGCAGTTATTATTCTCGAAATCGGGATTCCCAACCTGAATCTTCCAAGAATCCCGGGGGTGACTATTAAACCTAGAAGTAGTAGTGATATCTGTCCGAATTTTTTCCCAATCCCGTAAATAACAGGCTCAAATGCGCTTTGCGTGTGGATCAAATATATTGATAACAGTAAGAACGCAAGAATAAAAATATAACCCAAAAAGAAAAGATTTTTAATTATTTTTGTTTTGCCAGCGATAAATCTATAGATTTTTACTTGCCAGTTTGCTTCTTCCATTGTTCCCATAATATCAACCCCCTAAAAAGCTACAAAAGCTTAAATATTTTTAGTAATAGATATGGTTCTAAAAAACCGACAATTGTGCCAGCTAATACTTCCCACTTTGTATGGGCTTTAAGATAAAGCCTGGCGAACGCGATCAATGGAATAAGCAGAACAAGCCAAAGAAGAGTCCACCCGAAAAGAAAATTTAAGATCAGAATAAAAGCGGTATTCATAATCATATGACCGCTGATTTTGAAAAAGAGTGTTATCAAAAGGGTAGTGCAGCTCAAAATAAATAATAAGAAGTGAAGCTTGAAAAAAAGTGGATTTGCAAAATATAACGAAAATATTGTGCCAAGGAAAAGAAAAAAACTGGTAGCCACGAATGGCAATGGTCTATCTTCCCGTTTTGTTAAGTTAAAAGCGATTCTTTTTGTCTTTACCAGGTATCCATACGTTAACAATGGAAAGACAAGATCAAAAATTAGTAGAACAGGCAAAAAGGTTCTAATCTGCTCAACAGAAAGTCCGGTTTTGAAAATACTTACTGCTAATACCGCCGGCACAAGTGAGTAATAATTGAATACTTGGGAAATTATGAGTGAAAAAATTCTCATATCTGACTGATTAATTCCTCCGGTATGTCTGTTACAAACCTCGAAACCATATTGGAACTTGTCGTGCCGAAATAAAGCCGCTGAGTTGCATACGAAAGATATAACTTTTTACGCGCGCGGGTTGTAGCAACATACGCAAGCCGTCTTTCTTCCTCCAGCTGGCTTGGATCAAATAAGCTTCTTGCGTGAGGAAATAACCCTTCTTCCATTCCGATTACAAAGACTACGTCGAATTCCAGTCCCTTCGCCGCGTGGGCAGTCATCAGTGTTACCGAATCAGCTTCCGCTTTTCTTTCAAATGATTTCTGCGGCGTCACCTTTCCTTCCATCAAAGTAATATTTTCCAGTAGTGTAGACAAATCTTCAAAATCCGTAGCAACGGACCTAAGCTCCTTTACATTTTCGACCCTTCCCGCGCCAATTTCCGTCCCGTCGTCAATTACCAGCAAGTAGTCGGTTGCTTCAATAACTTTGTCTATGTAATCAATCGGGGCTAGTTTCCCGTTTTTTTCGGCTAGTTCCCTCTTCATATTTTCAAATTTTTCGAACCGCCTTTTGCCTAATTTTTCTACCCTTCTTTTGGCTACCAGATCTTTAGGGTTATCAATAAGCCGCAGATATGAAAGCACGTCCTTTACTTCTTTACGGTCATAAAACCTGACGCCCCCATACAGTTTATAAGCAATATTTGCATGCAAAAAAGCTTCCTCAACGGTTCGAGATTGAGCGTTTGTTCTGTAAAGAACCCCAAAAGAGCTAAAAGGAAGCCTTGAAGAAAGTATGCGCTCGACAATAAAATTAGCTTCGAAAACTTCGTTCGGGGCATTGTAAATACTTATGCCCTCACCCTCGGGATTTTCCGTCCACAAATTTAAGACCGGATGGGAGCTGTTGTGCAAAATAATTGCATTGGCCGCAGAAAGAATTGTCTGTGTGCTCCGGTAATTTTGTTCCAAATTAAATACGCTGGCGTTTGGAAAATCATTCTTAAAATTTAAGATGTTGCGGAAATCGGCACCCCTGAAAGAATAAATTGCCTGCGATGCGTCTCCCACCACCGTCAAATTCCCATGAACAGAACAAAGTTGTTTGGTTAAAGTATATTGAGAAGTATTAACATCCTGGTACTCGTCCACCAGCACATATTTATAGCGCGAACTGTATTTGGAAAGAACCTCCGGGTGGTCCCGAAAAAGAAAAACGGTTTTAAGTAAAAGGTCGTCAAAGTCGCAGGCATTTAGCTCTGTAAGCTCTTTTTGGTAAATAGGATAAACACGCCCAACCGTTTCACCAAAATGAGTATTGGCAATTTGAAGATAGTCGGAAGGATCAATTAATTCATTTTTACTGTTGGAAATTGCGTTTAAGACGGAACTCGGTTTTATAGTCAAACCAAGCCCAAGATCTTTAAAGATCTTTTTAACTAAAGACAAACTGTCACTATCATCATAAATTGTAAAACCGGGCGAAAGACCAATATGTTTCCCTTCAATTCTCAGTATTTTTGCGCAAAACGCATGGAAAGTTCCGATAAATGGTAGCTTGTCATTTGTCAGTTGTTTGTTGTCAGTTGTTAACTTAATGATCCTTTCCCTCATTTCGTTTGCAGCCTTGTTCGTGAACGTCACAGCCAAGATGTTTTCCGCTCTTACACTCTTAGATAACAAGTAGGCCACTTTATGCGTTAGAACCCGCGTTTTTCCGCTGCCGGCCCCGGCTAAAATTAATACAGCACCATCGGTTTTTTTGACAGCTTCTTGCTGGGTCGGGTTTAAATTTTTAAAAATATCCATTGAGTATTTGGGATTTGATTATATATCAAGACCTCGAAATCGAAACTCTTCCAAGCTATAATACATAGACTTATGGTTAAAATAATGGATTTCTGGGCAGAGTGGTGCGGGCCATGCAAGTTCATGGAACCGATAATAGGCGAGCTGGAACAAGAACTAAAAGGCAAAGTCGAAATCGAAAAAATAAATGTCGATGAAAACCAGGAACTGACAAACCAGCATCAGGTCTTTTCAATTCCAACCTATATCATCATAAAAGATGGTAAGGAAGTTGAAAGGATAGTCGGGGCAACCCAGAAAGACAATTTCCTCAAAGCGATTTCAAAATATGCCTAAAAACTTGCCCATCTTTGTTGCCAATCTAAAGGCGAACAAGAACTGGCCGAATTTAAATAGTTATCTCGAAAAGGTTCTACAAAGTGCGCTAAATTTAGACAGCACGATAATTGTTTGCCCTTCCGCTCCTTTTTTAATTTCATCTGCCCAAAAACTTAAAGACATTAATTCACCAATTTCCCTTGGCGCCCAGGATGTCTCAAAATTTGAAGAAGGGCCGTTTACCGGTGAATACTCTGCAACTCAAATAAAAGATTATTGTTCTTACTCAATTGTTGGCCACTCCGAAAGGAAAAAATATTTTTCGGAAAACACAGGTGATGTGATCGCCAAGGTTGAACTCCTAATAAAATCCCAAATTACACCGGTATTGTGCATTGGCTCAGAAGATGAATTGGAAGAATATTCAAATAATGAGCTGATCCAAAAATCGGTTTCCGATATAATTTTTGTCCATGAACCCCCCGGGGCGATAAGCAGCCAAAAAGACTACCATCCTCAAAACCCGGATGAAGCAAATATAAAGGCCGGTGAAGTCAAAGAAAAATTTAAAGGGGGAGTTATCCTATACGGGGGAAGTGTTAATAACAAAAACGCAAAAGAATTTCTCTCAAAAGAAAATATTGACGGAGCTTTAATCGGACAGGCAAGCCTGAATCCCGAAGATTTTATAGCCATAATAACAGCCTGAAATGCGCAAACTAGGGGAAGCCCAGCCTCAAAAAAAGACAAAGCCTTTTTTCAAAGTTTTTTTGATTTCGGTTGTGCTTTTAACTTTAACTATCGGCGCATTGTTTTTATTAAATATCGATAAATATTTCCTTAAAGGCCCTCAAACTGTTGTCCAGCTAATTACCGATTCCGGACTTAAAAACACTGATGGCCGTACTAATGTCCTTCTTCTAGGCATTGGCGGCGCCGGCCACGAAGGACCGAGCCTCACAGACACTATAATAGTTGCCTCAATTGAAAAGGAGGGCAAAGATGTTGCCCTTGTCTCTATCCCTAGAGATATGTGGTCACCGACGGTTTCGGCCAAAATTAATTCCGCTTACGCTTTCGGCCTCGAAAAGGGCGACGGTATTGGTCTTGCCAAAAAATCCGTTGAAGAAGCAATTGGATTGCCGATTCACTACGTTGGAAGGATAGACTTCCGCGGATTTACAAGAGCCGTAGATTTGGTAGAAGGCCTTGACCTGGAAGTAGAAAACGCGTTTGTTGACACGAAATATCCGATTCCGGGTAAAGAAGATGACCTTTGCGGTTTAACATTAGAAACTCAGGAAAAAGACGGCGTAAAAGTCGAAGTGGTTAAAGATGCGACCGGTTCGGCTATGCCCATTTCCGAAATTACAGATTTCAACAATCCTTTTACATGCCGCTTTGAAACAATTTCTTTCAAAAAGGGCTCTGCACACATGGATGGAACAACTGCTCTCAAGTTCGTCAGAAGCCGGCATGGATCCAATGACGAGGGATCCGATTTCGCAAGGAGCGCACGCCAGCAAAAAGTCCTGCTCGCATTCAGGCAGAAAGTTTTATCAAAAGAAACCTTAACGAGCCCCAAAACCATAATCGATTTATTAAAAAGTTTTGGGGAGTCTATCGATACTAATATAGGAGGCGAAGAAGTACCCTTTTTTGCCAAGTTATTTAAAGAAGTAAAATCAGAAAACGTCCGCAGGATAGTCCTTCATTCAGGGCGCGATGAAAGTGTCCTTGAAGTCGGTGATCCAGCGAGTCATGGTGGTCAGTATGTTCTGGCCCCAAAAAGCGGCAATTATGATGATTTAGCAAACTATATAAAGGGTGAAATTTTTAAGACAACAGCCGAAATTAAACAATCAATCCCTGAAGCTGGCAACGATCCTTAGACTTCCGAAAACAAATAAAGCCAGCCCTGCAAAAAATAGTATATAAGTAATTTCTTGACTCCCTGCGTCAAGAAGAGCCGAACCGGTTCCTCCGGTTCCTCCGCCTGTTTCGGCAGACAGGGTCGCAGACTGGGCAAAAGCGCTTTTTGCAAGTGACAGAAAAAGACCTGACGCTGAAACCGAGGCAAATATACGGGCAAGCTGTTTCATGATCCTTCTTTAAGAGTAAAGGTTTAAAAATGGCAAGTCAAGATTTGTACAGTATCAGGGTTTCGTTTACATCGATGCCTTCAAGATAGGACTTGTTGTTGA
>Ga0066639_10001484_pt1 | contig 20914 bp, 18 predicted proteins | sample CryGeyCG2114_010_2_FD_59504 | JGI IMG/M metagenome (GOLD analysis project Ga0066639, IMG submission 59504) | Groundwater microbial communities from aquifer - Crystal Geyser CG10_big_fil_rev_8/21/14_0.10 | ecosystem: Environmental > Aquatic > Deep subsurface > Groundwater | place: USA: Utah...
GGGTTTCAGCGAGAAATTTTTATGCCGAAAAAGGGGGATGTATTATTGTGGCACGCCAATTTTATTCATGGCGGCTCGGAAGTTGCGGAACCGGAATTAACTCGCAAAAGTTTAGTCTGCCATTATTTCTCAAACGACGTTTTCTGCTATCATGATCTTTCTGGGTCAAGAGCTGCGGAAGTAGATTAGATTAGGCATATATCGGATGCAAACCTTTACTTTGATCGGGTTGATTGTAACCATTGCAGTGGCATTTTCAATAATTGTGCAAGGCTTAACTTTTAAGAAACTAATAATTAAAACCCAAAACTAAATTTCGAGTAAAACCGGGCAGTGGTCAGATCCAAAAACGTTCGGCGTTATTTTACAGGATTGGAGAGTCGATTTAAATCCGTCGTCGACTACAAAATAATCAAGGCGCCACCCGATGTTCTTTTCCCTAACTCCGGGGCGATAACTCCACCAAGTATAGTGATTCGGTCCCTTTTCAAATTCACGAAAGGCGTCGCAATATCCAGAATTCAAGAATTGGCTCATCCACTCACGTTCTTCAGGTAGAAATCCTGCATTATTTTGATTTGTTTTTGGGTTCTTTAGGTCAATTTCGGTATGGGCGATATTAAAATCTCCAGTCACGATAACGTGCGATCCTCGTTTAACAAAAGAATCGCAATATCGATGCATTTCATTGCAAAAATCGAGCTTATATTTGAGGCGTGCATGTTCTCTTTGGCTATTTGGAAAATAGGCGTTTATAAGAACAAACTGATCAAATTCGGCCGTAATGACACGTCCTTCTGAATCAATTTCTGGTACTCCAATTCCCATTTTAACGTCAATCGGGTCTATTCTAGTAAAAAATGCTACGCCACTATAGCCTTTTTTCGACGCCGAATGCCAATGGGAGGAATAGCCATCTGGGCAAATTAGAGATTGCTCTAGTTGTTCAGGTTGAGCCTTGGTTTCTTGAATACAGATAATATCGGCATCGGATTCCTGCAGCCAGTTGTGAAACCCTTTTTTTTCAGCCGCCCTTATTCCATTGACGTTCCATGTAGCTATTTTCACGCCTTACGCTCCCGATAGAGCCACGATCTTAGACAGAATATCTGAATAGCTCAAGCCTGAAAATTTTGCTGCCCCGATAAAATCTTCATCCTTTGCAATTCCTGGATTTGGATTTGCTTCAATAAAGTAGAACTTATCATCATCGGTGAGGCGTAGGTCTATTCGACCGTAGCCCTTCATATCAAATAATTTATAGATTAGTTTACACGCATCAGAAATTCTTGTTTCAAGTGCAGTATCAATCCCCTTCGCTGCAAGGTGTTTAATTCCCCATTTTTTTCTAAAGTCATCGTCCCATTTTGATTTAAAAGTTGCAAATTTTGGCATCGTTTCGGGGAGTTTTTGAAATGTGACCTCCCAGGGGTGAAAAACATTTAATTGTTCGTTTCCCAGGACACCCATATAGATTTCTCGACCTTTTATGTATTCTTCGATAATCACATCAGATTTATGCTTGGTGTGAATTAACTCAATTCTCTCCAATGCGTCAGATTCGTTCTCAACGTACGAAAGTTGGTGAATTCCTTCAGAACCTTCGGAGTCTAATGGTTTTACTATTGCCGGATAAACAAAATCTTTTAACGATTTAATGGGTCGTTTTTTTTGAGAGACTTTAAATTTAGGTACATTGACGTCGTGAAAGCTCGCTAGTTTTTTGCTGAGGCTTTTGTCTTTGCAAATGTATAATGCCATTGGTCCGCAACCGGTGTAAGGAATTCCGAATAATTCGATCAAGGAGATTACGCTTGGTTCTAGATCTCTATCATTTTTAAACGCTTCACACATATTGAATACGAGATCTGGTCTATTTGTTTGGAGTTCGTGGGTGAGGGAGGTTGCGTCGTCATAGAGGCCAAATAGCTTAACGTCGTGACCGATTTCAGTAAGTGTTTCAAACACGTGTTTTTCTGTTATCCAGTCGGATTCATTCAAAAAAGAACTATAATCTTCTCCATATAGGGCTGCTTCGCTGAGGTCGAATAGCTGTAATATTTTTAATTTTTTAAATCCCATTTTTCATTCCATCCATACCGTTATTTTACCTAATAGTTGCTCAGATCAATTGTTAAATTCCTTCTTGGGAGTCAACGATATGACGATCAGTATTTGATGAGGACTCGAATACTTTCCATATGGATGTTATTTGGAGGAATTATGACTGACTGCGTAATATCCAGGGCCTGTCAGTTGGATCATTCTCCGGTTGTCGACACCACAGTAGATACCTTTGTTGAAGCGCAAAGCGGGATTTCGAAAAATGGACTTTTGATAAGTCCATTGCCTATTAGTCACCAGAATTCCAATTTAAGTAGCTACATGCTTTTGGTCGAAGTGAAGAAGACGAATTACGGTTCTAAATTGCTTCTTGATGTCTATTCAGCGGGGGGTGAGATTGCTATTCCATATAATTTGTTTGGATTAAGTGTGTCCTGGGTCGACGGTTCCTACGATGAGTTTTTTAGGGACTGGACTTATGGTTGTCAATTTCCAGGAGTAACTGTGTTTCCAGACGAGAAATTTTTGGATGAAATATCGCTACCAAATCGAAATAATGAAACTATTCGAATCCGACTTTGGGGAGAGCAATCCTAGGAAAAGGTTTTCTTTTGCTATTCCTTAACAAAGCGTTTGGGAGGGAGCACGTCTTTTTGTCTCATGTAGAAAATTCGTTCGGCGATACCAAACCGTTCGTAATGCTGTGGATAATAGACTTCATTTTTGTAAAGGCTGCCAACGTATTTGTCCATTTTTCCATTTCTAATTTTTTTACGCCAGACATACGGTAATTCTAGCATTCTATCACCAAATATTCCTTCGTGATTTGCGACGCTTTTCTTGGTCACCTCTGAAAAATCCTGACAATGCTGTATATTCGGAAATATGCAATAATTTACGGCCAAGGATTCTTCTAACATTTGGCGATTAATATTCTTAGTACCCATATAGACATATCCCAATACACGCTTCCATCCGTCGCATCGGGTGCGGTCAAACTTAACGGTGACTTTGGTTCCAATGGGAAGTATTGAATGTAGGGTTTCAGAGGCCACTTCGCCCCAATAGCCCTGTGACTTACCAAAATATTTTGTTTCCGGAGTATCGATTCCTAGCATTCGAATCGAAAAAATTTCTTCCCCATTGTCTACTTTTACAGTGTCTCCGTCGGACACTTTCGTGATGTAGCCACTGATGTTTCTGACGCTCGAATTGGCATTACAGGGGTCATTATTGAGAATTTGGCTGGGTTCCTCGAAAACGCTTAAGGTTGGTAGCGAGTTCCAATGGGCGCTGACGTTAGGCGAATAGAAAGACGAGGCGATTGCGAAGAAAAGAGACAACACTGAGATTGTTTTATGCTTTTTTAGGCTGAATATCGAGAAATCTTTGGTACCTACTAATCTAAATTTCATATCCATTTGACTCCCCCATACACACTCAGTTGTGTGTATGAAAAAACGATACCACAATATATGGAGTCGTAAAGTCCCAGCGCTCCTATTTAATGCGATAATAGTTTATGCAATGCTCGAGAGCAGCTTCTATAGGCTTTGTTCGGAGTTTGTCTGGATTCAATTATTTTTTTCCAAAGACGCCCAGTGTCAGAGGTGGGCGCTTTCCTGGGATATTGAACATCGCTGTAAAATGTCCGTGAGGCAATTTCGGGCTCTAATAATGCAATTCCTTTGAATCCGTCTTTTGATGAACGAGCAACAATCGCACCATCATAGAGAGTGTACTTAGTCGATTCCGGGAGAGTCGATCGAGAGCTCGCGCGATAATTGAATTGAAGACGAGCGTACTCACCTTTGAGGAGCTCCTGCGCGGGCTGAGATTTAATTTGAGGGCCAGCCTCGACTCGCGCCGATTTGAACCTTTCAGCAATTTGTTGAATATCAAGAACGGGAAGTTCGTAAGTCTTTACGTTCATCGCGGTTATATCGTGAATTTCAAACTCCCTAACCAGGGTAGCGACCTCACCTGAAGTAAGGTTCGGTCGATTCCAATTGATTCCAGGAAAAAGCTCGTCAAGGCGGGCTTGATTTCTAGAGTAAAACAGACTGAGGGGCCCAAAGACAATTTCACTATTTGAAATGGCAACCATTTCTTCAAGAAATACACGGTCCATTTCCTTCCATATTTCTTCACTGTCAAAAAAAGATTTAGGCAATCCGAGTAGTTTTCGATGCCTGCTAAGCGTTTTTTGAACGAGATACGCCCAGCTGTCCCTCAGATGGGCTCCATATGATAGGTTGTAAAAATCTCGGGAAACGGAAAATTTGAAGTATTTAAAAGGACGCTTTGAGTCCAAAAAAGGAGTTAGCGGCTTACCGTTGATTGCTCTGAGCTCGGGGTCGGGACGAAACCCGTCTAAATCGCGAAACCAAATTTTTCCATTCGGATTTCCTCGAGAGTTCATTTCGAGAAGTACATTTTGTTGGTGAGGTTCGCTAAGTAGGCCTTCTTGGAAAACCAAATAAAGGTAGGACTGAATCAAAGGTCGGTAAATTTTTTCTCTAACAAAACTCAGTGGATCCAATGACGAGTTTTGAATCATTTTGACCAGAGCAGCGGGACTGCCGTCTGGGTTGTCGGCACCCAGTGCGAATCCAGGCAATGTCTTGATTTTATTTGAAAGGATTTCTTCTGGATAGTCGCGAATGATATTACCGTAAAAACGGTCTGGCGCGGCGATTTGAAGTGGTTCCGGAAGGAAGGAAAATTCTCTGTCCTCTGCCGCATTACTCGCGATCGATTCAAACAATCGATTGATTGAATTCGAGCGCTCAAGTTCATCCCAATCGATTCGCCGAACGGTACCGCCAATTTCAATATTGAGCGAAACTTTAACACCAGTGGCGACGTCTGGATTGGCTTGTTCCCAAACAATAAGGGACCGAGGTGATGAAGTCGGTGCAGCTAGAAAACCTGCGGACTTAAATCCACCATACGTCTCAGCAATTTTATCGTAATGAGACTCAACTAGTGGATGAACAAAATATCGAAAATAATTTTTTCCACCTTTTTTAAACCGAATGATTTTATCAGCATTTTTACTTAATTTTGCGTTGGTAATAGTTTTCGCTTCGGATTCGGGAATTTCTATGAATCGAATTTCAAAGACCGCCTCATGAGCGGGATCGTACTCAGAGGGAAGGCTGCTGGATATATCGATCGGTTTAAAAGCAGATTCGTTATTTTTTCGCTCATTTAGTACTTGTTCTCTGAATAAAAAGGCTCTTAGATTTTTCGGGATATCTTCAGCTGCAAACACCTGGGAAACGGTGTTGAGAGAGATTGAAAATATTCCAAAAAAATAGGCATATTTTAAGAGCCTGGAGCATTTAATATGACCGGTTATGTTTTTCTTAACTTCAACTGCTACTTCAACTTGCATTTCCACATCTTCACTTTCGCTACATCATATTTATCAGGATTATTCTATTCAGCGTCTGATTATACCTCCGCGTGGTGTCGACCAAACTGGAACCCCATCTTTTTTGTTGGGGTTGGTTATTTGTACTGAATTTATGTTTAAAATTCGTAAGTATTCGGCTCCGTATCTGGAGTCATTTCCTCGGAAGTCGTAAAGATTTCGAAATCGATTCATTAAATATACATGAGTGCTTGAATTGGTCAGTCCAACGCCGGGAAGCCGAATAAACGGTTCTACGACGTTCGGCTCTGAATCAATGAGAGCGTAATAAATCATTTGTCCAGTAATCGGATGCTGAATTTTTGCGAACTGAGTAGTTTCGGAATTAATAAACGCAAGTCGCGTGATGCCTAGAGCCGATTGAACTTCGTTAAATGCAGTAATTTGAAGCGCTCCCGTCGATGATTCTCGTGACGATACTTTTAGATGAGCTAGGTGTTCAATTAGCTTCTCTTGAGTGAGTGAATAATCAATCGATTTCATTACCGCTGCGATTCCACCGAATATGGCGGCGCCAAAGCTGGTTCCAAATGGTTTGGTGCCATCTGAAAATTCGACTCTTGATATGGGCATTAAAATATCTGGTTTAAGTCTGCCATCGCTAGTCGCGCCGCTCGCCGAAACGGGCGAGGTGTCACCTACGGCAATGACTTTTGGATTATCTGCAGGAATCATTACCTGCCCTTTGACTCGTTTATCAAGCCACTCCATAGAACCATAGGTATCTGGAACTAGGGTAATTCTAAATTTACTAGCCATAATGGTGCTGCTCATTTGGTCAATTGTTATAAAGTATTCGTCGCGTTTGGCATTTCGAAGGAATACGATTTCCCTGGCATGCTGCGAATAATTTTCTGATTCATCCGACTCATCTTGAGAGCCTGACTGGATGCGTTCTCCACTAGCGACTTCATTTCCATCTCCGTCGTAAATTTTAATATCTAGATCATCAGTTGTTGCGTAGCTTTCCGACTCGGAAAAGTCGTTCCAAGAAAGGACGACTTTAATATCGTTATTATCAAGATTGTTTTTAAATCTAATCGTATCTTTTTTACGACCTCGATTGTTTTCTGGAGTGAACTCTAAACCAAAATTCGATCCTACGCTGATCTGGTCTTCGTAAACAAGACCTTGGTAATCTCCAGCAGCGTTGATCCACATCACTCCCGCATCGATCGCACGATTGACTTCTTTGTTTATGAATCCTTTTCCATCAAAGTTACCGCCATATTCCCAATTGATAGCGTAGACAACAATATCAATTTGATTTTCAATTACCCAGTCAATAGCGGCTACTAGGTTTGTATATCCGTGCGCATTTACAAGAGTTATTTCAGGGGCACAAATGCTGGGATCAGTTTGGCCCGTCATATTCCAAAGTGTTTTCGCCATTAATAATCCGTGAGGCGTTAATTTTTCGGCTATTCCTGGACCTTGAATGATTTTGGTGCAATCGGGAAGCTCTCCATTGCCCGCAGTAAAACCCGAAAATCCATTATCCAAAACTGCAATACGAATATTGCTCAGGGCGCTTGGTTTGGTTTTAACTTGAGTGAGCCCTACTGAGTCTCGAAGTTGTTTCAGGTTGTCGATTTCGATCGCGAAGCCTGAGTGGCAGAGGAAAAATGGGACTGAAACACTGAGGAGACGCAGAAAAAATATCGTAGGCCTGGTATTAAAATTATCAAAAGACATTGAAATGGTTTCCTCACTTAAAAGTTTGACGCGACTATACAATGCTGTGCATTAATTTTCAATAAAAAAAGCCCAGGCGGAGGGCCCCGGGCTGAAATTATTACCTTGTAATATTAAGTACTTAACTTACTAATACCAGCGGTAGAAGTAATAGGTCCATGGGACCGCATTATTATAGTACGACGTGTAATAGGTCGCATAATAAGGCGATGCCATTCCACCATAATTAAAGTAATTTACTGTATATGGTGTTGTGTAATAAGTGAATCCACCAGGCGCAACGTACGGATAGACAGGAGTCGGGGTGTAATAGTAATAAACCCAAGCTTCAGTTCCAGTTTCATCCCCATTGTCTAATTCGCTAGCAAGGATAGTATCGCCGCCGTTTAAGCTGGATTTATTCCCCTTAAAAACGGGTTCGCCCAATGAAGCGCTGACAATTTTAGCAGTTTCTTCATTCGTGACATCTTTTTCGGCTTCATACGTGAATATTTCAAATTCTCCAGATTCGTTGTTTTCACGAATCACTACACCAGAAACAGGTCTATCGAGTTTGGCATCTTCATCGAGCTCATTAGCTTGAATTGATGTACCGGCGCCTAAGCCTAAAAGTGCTATCAGCATAAGTGTTTTGTAAGTCATATCTAATCCCCTTTCGAAAAGTTACGGCATACCTTTAACGGACATGGTCATAAATCGCAAGGGTGAAAATCATGATTAAATGCGATGCGTCAATTTTAAAAAAAGACTAATTAAATAGGTGTTTCGGAAAGACCGGGGGTCTCGGACTTTTAGACCGGTACTCTTCGATGATTTGGTCTACCTGACTTTTGATTTCAGGCTTCATCCATTCTGCAAATTTGGAAGGATCGATCTCTTCGGTCTTCTGGTCATTTTTCGATTCTTTTAATGAATCTTCGAGAGCCTCAATTTTCTGAATAAAGGTTACGTTAACTTCGTCAGATTCCTTTTTTACCTGGTCCGAAATATCGAGTTCAATTCTTTTTTCAAATGCTAAAAGTTCCTTTCGCATTTTTTCGTGGGTTTCGGCCAGCACATAATCGCGAATTTGCCGATTTATGGCGTGTTTTACGTTGCGGTGAACCTCTGCATCGATTTGCTTAAATCGCTCTGTGACAAATTTATAAATCAAATTTTGGAGGGCAAATTGTATATTCTCTTTTTGCATTTCAAGCTTGTCGTCAATCATCCGGTGAATTTTATCGTTCAATTTGTCTGGGGAAATTAAATCATGGGTTTCTTGTAATTGATTTTCTAGATTTTCAATTCGTTCGTTTGCAAGGGCCATGGCGCGTTTGAGGTCCAAAGCAGCATTTTTTAGTGAGAGTTCATTTTTTCTATTATCAGTGGCTATTTTTTTTGTAATTGTGGCGGCCACTTTTAGTTGATCTAGGTCTTTTTTAATTGCCATCATGGCCGAGGCAAGTTCACTATTTGATTCTAAGTGCCTATTAAATTCCGCCTGCTTTTTTAGCGCTTTGACATCGAAGTCGTTTTTCATTGAGGCAAGTCGAGACTCGTAGTCTCTTTTGAGAGTCTTTCCAGATTCGACGCTTCGGTTAAGTTTTTCGGCCGATTTCAGTATTTCGTCGAGTTGATCAGTAACATATGTCTTTTCGTATTCCATCCGTGGAACTCCTTATTAATAAATATTTTCGCGTGGATTGCGCGGTATTCCAATAGGTATATTATTCCTGCCGATAACGGGTTGACGAAAGATATGCTTAAGAAACTAGATTGGGAAAATATTATTGAATGTACCGAGAAACACGCTCGGTCGCTTCCAGCTCGGCAAATTGTGCAGTCGTGGAAGAATATAGATAATTGGTCTCAAAGCCAACATGACGCGCAAAGAAGACAGACTCAGACGGGCTTAATTGTTCCGCTGTTAAGTCGAACCCCGCTTTGGAATTCGTTGTTAGAACTAGATGACCCATTTGAGGCAATTGATTCATTGTCAAAAAAGAGGGTACTTGGGCTGGAGCAATTAGTTTTGGTTCGAAAGTGGTTGCTGAGTTTCGAAGTCTGGACCGAGGTTGCAACCTTAGGTGAAGTTAAGGGTGAGCTTTCTTCTGATTTATCACGCATGATGAACCCATTGCTCATACTTCGAGAAGTTAACAAGTGGATCGGTGATGATGGAGATGTTCTTGAAAGCGCATCACCCGAGCTGAAATCAGTCAATACTAAAATCGCCGAACTGGAAAGCGAAATTGGTAAAAAAGTAGCTACTTTAAGAGTTGACTTGCATGAAGCTGGAATTTTACAAGATGCAATTAGTGATTTTAGAGATGGACATTATGTTTTGCCCGTCAAAGCAAGTCACCGATCAAAACTAGATGGGGTTGTGTATGGCTTTTCGGCAAGTCGACAAACGATGTATGTGGAGCCCCAAGAAGTTGAAATTTTGAATATTCAAATACGTGAATTTAGAATAAAGCGTGCAGAGCTAATTTATAAAATTCTATTGAATTTAAGTGATTCACTTTCAAATTACGTCGATGACCTATTAGTATCAGCTAGGATTTTAATCATGTGGGACGCAATTGCCGCTCGCGCAAGATACTCATTAGGAGTGGGCGGAAAATTAATAACCGTCTATGATTCAAATCGAATTGAACTTTACGATACCGCCAATCCAAATCTTTGGTTTAGCATGAGTAGATCCGAAATTGTTTTGAATACGGTCTTAATGACAGATGAGTCCCGAACAATTTTAATTAGTGGTCCTAATGCCGGTGGAAAAACCGTGATCCTAAAAACAATTGGCATAGCGGCTGCCTTCGCGCGAACTGGATTTTGGATGCCAGGAACCAGGGAGCACTCTGTTCCTTACTTTCAAAAGATTTCCATCCTGATAGGTGATTATCAGTCGGTGCAAGAAAATGCATCAAGTTTTTCGGGATATATTAAACGACTTATTCAGGTCCTGGGTTTTCATAGTCAGCGATCTTTGGTGCTTTTGGATGAGCTTAATTCGGCAACTGATCCGGTGGAAGGGGCAGCGCTAAGTCAGGCTGTTCTAGAGGAGTTGTGTCGCATAAATGCAGCAACTGGCTCTGTTACGATCGCGACTACTCATGATCCCAACTTAAAATTAATAGGTGTTGATCGCAGCGACATTATTAATGCCGCTATGGAATACGATGAGATTAATAATCGGGCGAGCTATAAAATGACGATGGGTATACCGGGGCGGTCAAGGGCGCTAGAGGTCGCTCGATCGTTAGGTATGAATTCATCAATTCTTCTTCGAGCCAAAGAGTTATTGAGTGGAGAGTCTCAGCGAATTGAGGCCATCCTTGAGAAACTTGAAAAAGATCGGGCTGATGCAGCCGCTCTAAAACGACAGGTAGAAATTGAATTGGAGGACGCCAAAAAGTTAAAACAGAAGTGGAATGAAAAGGCTACATTGACTGTCGAGATGTTGGGAGAAAAGTCGTTAATGTCCATGAAGAGTCTTTATAAAATAGCTGAAGCCGAAATAAAGAGTCGGATGCAAGATTTGGTTAAAGTCAGAAAACCACATGAGCTTGAGGGTTTTCGCGAAGAGGTTTCTAATTTACTTGGAGATGCTCAAAAAGGAATAGATCAGGCAATTAAGGAAGAGTTGCCTGGGTTTTCGAAAAATAGGGAAAAACGACAAGTAGCTCCGAACTTGGCGGTTGGTGACTGGATACGAATTAGAAAATATAAATCAACCGGTCAGATTACTGCGGTTAAGGGGCAAAAAATTAAATTGTTATTGGGGGTGCCCGGCAAAGGGATTACATCACCAATAGAGATGGAAGTGTCATTCGATGAAGCAGAAAAGTTGGAGACTCAACCGAAGCCGTCCAAAACTAAAATCGAAGTATCTAGTCGCGTAGACACAAAGAATATAGGCTCTGAATTGGATGTGAGGGGTAATCGACTTGACGAAGCTTTAGATGAAGTTCGGTTTTATCTTGATCACGCCTTTGTTAAAAGAATGCCAATGGTGCGAATTATTCATGGGTTAGGGACCGGGGCGCTAAGAGAGGGAATTCGAAGACTTTTAAAAGAGATGACGATTGTATCGAGATTCAAGGACGCAGAGCCCTCTAACGGCGGGACTGGTGCGACAGATGTTTGGTTTGACTATTAGTGTAATCAAATAGGTAGTGTAGTCAAATTTGATCGTTTTTCAATTATTGGCTTTGGCGTGACGCCAGTATAAGATATTTCAGTTTATTGCATATGGTTGATCTAAAGGTAATCTTTCAGAAAATTAATGATGCTCATTTTGATTCTCGACTTCCGTTGATTGAATTGAAGTGGAACTCGCGACTTAGGGTGAGCGCCGGGCGATTTTTTCCGGGTAAGCGAAAGTACCTAATTCGTCCAGCCAGCCCTCCGGTGATCGAAATTGCAAGCTACTTGTCAGAAGAAGTAAACGGAATTGATCTGATCGAGGACACATTAGCTCATGAAATGATTCACTATTGGCTGTGGTTTGATCGAAAACCGTACGGTCATACTCCTGAATTTTATTTTAAAATGAAAGAGATGGGAGTTAGCAGATATAATCCAGTGCCCAGAGAGAGGGCTCATAAGTATATATATGCCTGTCCAAGTTGCGAAGTTGAATTTAAGGCCCGTCGCAAGTGGAAGTCTTCAGCATGCTTTGAGTGTTGCAAAAAATATTCAATGGGGTATTTTGATAAAAAATTCATATTATATGTTAAAAAGTCATTGTAAAAAAATCTCAATAATAAGGGCAGTTATTGAATGAAAGAGGTAATGCGTGAAATTTAAATTAATATCTAAAATAATTGGAACATTTTCTCTCGTAGTAGTTGTTTCGGCATCTTGCAGCCACGAAACTAAGGAAACGGTTTGGGTCGAAAAGGAAGATGGTTCAGTACAGTGTGAAGCGAATAGAAGTCGAGATTTAGATGCTGATAAAAAAGCCCTAGAAAAATCAGGTGTCAAAGTGGTGAACGCAAAAAAATCTGAAGATGGAATGATGAGAATCCAATTGTGTGGAACACCGACCGGGGCTCAAAATGCGTTTGAAATAGACAAAGAAGACCTCAATAAAGCGACGTCAGCAGGGTTTAAGAAAAAACAGGTTGGCGCTGAATAAATTTACGGAGTAAGTCTATAGTCGCGGTACTTCGCGAATTATTCCGTAACGTTCAATTTTACTTTTCAGCGAGTGCTGATCGATTCTGGTCGCTTCGGCGGTTTTGTCGATTTTCCAATCAAATGTGTTTAATAATTCAGTTAGATAAATTTTTTCAAATTCTTCACGTGTAGCTAGAAAATCTATTTTTCCGGGTCCGAAGTCTGGAAGGTCGGAGACTTCAATTTGTTCAGTTTTACAGGTGATGACGGCAATTCTCAATACGTTTCGAAGTTCCCTGAGGTTTCCAGGCCAATCATATTTTTCTAATTTTTTAAAAGCCTCATCGGAAATCCCTTTTAAGTATTCACGGTGAAGTTCACTTTTTATCTCATCTAAGAGTTCAGTTGTGATTTCTCGGAATTCCTGCGGGCGGTCGCTGAGGTCGGGCATTTCCACGCGAAAAACATTGAGTTTTAAAAATAGCTCGCGATTGAATAATCCTCCCTGGGCTCTGCCTTCAAGAGATTGACTTGTGGTTGCGATGATTCGAGCATTTATTATTCTTTGTACCGGTGACTCTGGAGTGCCAATATTCACGACTTTATTTTTTAGGGAATCTAATAAATTTTTCTGATCAGTAAGAGAGAGTTCGCCTATTTCCGGAATGACCAGGGATCCACCATGGGCGAGCACCAATTGGCTCGAAAGCGTTTCGTCTTTTTTAAGCGTGATTAGCGGACCCGCAGCGCGAGGGCCATTTTGATGTATCCATCGAGCGAGGGCTGACTTTCCGGTGCCACTCGAGCCAATAACTAAAACCGCGGCGCTATCCGTTTGCGCGGCGAGAAAAACTAATTTTCGCTGCGAAGACGGAATAAACTGTACTATCCTCATTTTGCTTGAACTCCAACGTATGACTTATCGCATTAAAACAGGGCCGTCAAGCGGCATTAAGTTAACTGTTTCAATTTAATCTTGTGATCAGTTCGTTCACGCTTTGGTCAAAACCTTGAAGTGATTTTCTAATTGGAGCCGGATCTCGCAAATCTAGTCCCGCTTCTTCAAGGAGATCAAGTGGATCTTTTGAGCCGCCGGATTTTAGGAATTTAAGATAACTTTCTATACCCGCCTTGTCTCCTGCAAGAATCATCTGGGAAAAAAATTGTGCTGCTGCGAAACCGGTTGCGTATTTGTATACGTAGAAATTGTAATAAAAATGTGGGATTCGTGCCCACTCCATACCGATCAATGGATCCGCTTCGACCGCGTCGCCGTGATATTTCTTGTTGAGGTCGCAATATGAAGCTTCCAATAAATCAGGGGTAAGCGCTTTCCCACTTTCGGCGTATTCATGGATCATTTTTTCAAATTCTCCAAACATTGTCTGGCGCACCATAGTTCCCTTGAATGAATCACATAGGTGATTTGCCAAAGCAGTCTTCAGGTTTTCATCAGTCGACGTATTTAATATGTGATGGTGAAGTAACATTTCATTTGTGGTCGATGCGACTTCTGCAACAAATATTTTATAGCGCGAATAATGGTACGGTTGATATTCGCGTGAATAGTATGAATGCAAAGAGTGACCAAGTTCGTGGGCAAGCGTAAAAACACTATTTAAGTTTCCAGAGAAATTAAGCAAAATATAGGGATTTGTGTCATACCCTCCAGAGGAATATGCGCCCGATCGTTTTCCCTTGTTTTCATATACATCGATCCAGCCATCAGAAAACGAGGTTTTCAGTTTTTCTTGATAGTCCTTTCCGAGAGGTGCAACAGAATTTACTACAAGATCGCAGGCTTCGTCGTATCCGATTTTAACATCATAGTCCGGTAATAGAGAAACATGCAGGTCATACATATCAAGTTTATCTAGGCCCAATACTTTTTTTCGATGATTTAAGTATTTATGAAACGTAGGGAGTGCCTCATGCACACAGTTGATTAGGTTTTCATAGACGGTTGGATCTACCGCATCTTGAAATAGGCTTGCTTCCAGGGCCGAAGGGTAGTTTCTAATTTTAGCGTTAAATGCATGTTTCTTGACTTGCCCGCTAAGGGTTGATGCGAATGTATTTTTGAATCGTTGATAGGTCGAAAACAATCCGTTAAACGCTTTCGACCTTAGATCTCTGTCTTTAGATTCAAGAAGCAGACTGTAATTGGCATGCGAGATTTTAGTTGGTTTTCCTTCCGAATCCTCAATAGTCGGAAATTCTAGATCAGCATTATTGAGAACCGAAAATGTTTTGACTGCTAAACCCAGCGGTTCAGCTGCAAGACTCAATAGGCGTTCTTCCTTTTCGGTTAAAGTGTGAGGTCTAAAGCGAATCAATTCTTCAAAACTCCTTAAGAAAGGTTTCATTTTCTCGGAATTTTTTATTTCAACTATCTTGTCATCGCCTAGAGAAAGAATCTCTGGATCCATCCATGAAATGGCGGCCTGTGCACGAGTTGATATCATTTGAATTCGATCTTGCATTCCCATGTATGTTGAATTGTTTAAATCCTGATCAGATTTGAGATGTGCATAGATATACAATTTTTCAAGACTTCGAAAAAGTTTACACTGAAGTTCAAATGCGTTTGCCACTAAGTGGGGACCATCTGAAAGTTTGCCTTTTAATGCTGAAATTTCTGATTCTATGACTTCTAGGGCAGGGAGCTCATTTTCCCATTCTTTGTCTGAGTTATAGATCTTGGTAAGATCCCACTGGTAACGGTCATCTACTTGATCTCTAGTTGGTATCGAATTTGATTCTGTCATAAAACCTCACTATGATAAATTTAACTTTGAACTGCACTTAACACAGGAACTCGACTATGCCGAACACTATGCGTTGCGCAATTTTGCTGGGAATGACACTCATCTTACCGGCTTGTCTTGAGTCAGGTCAACAGCCAGAGAGTGTTAAAACTATTTCAGAACAAGAAAAAAATGCCTTAACGCTCACAGAGGTGTGGAGGGTTGTATTTCTGGAGGAGCCAAAGACTGATTGGATACTCAAATGGGTGGACATTCAGGACCAAGGCGGAAGCTTAGAGGGCATTTACCGGGCATTGTCACGTTCAAGCTACTATAGAAAAAAAGAAGTTGACGAAAAAATTCGCGTTAATGGCGATCAGTTTTTGAGATTTAAAAAAGCGATGATCTGGGTTGAAAAGCGATTGAGCTCATCACCCATTTTATTTGATAAAGGCTCTTCTTCGCCACTAGAGGAGTATGGGGTGGTTCAATTTATTTCAAAACTAGATAGGTCTGGAATCGAAACTGGGGGATTTGGCGTTAAAGATACGGAGTTTGAAAAATCATTCCAAAACGCTTCACTTTTTACGGTCAAAAGGCTTTTAGCTGAAAAAATTCTTGAGGCATTGAAGGAAAGAGAAGCCGATCGAACCAGAACAGTTGAATTTTATCTTGATTGGGTAGAGTTTACCGGAGGATTTGGGGTCGATTTCGGACTTGAAATTAGAAATCAGATCGATCGTGAGTTTCACAAGAAATGGGCTGAAGGTGTGAAATTCGATTTAATTGTATGGGAATGTCTCAATAGAGCACATCGTCTCCTGAACTAATATTTCGGGTCAAAGCGCGAACATTGGAGTTCAATTTGAGACGGTTTGTCTTGTATTAATTTTCGAATTCTTTCTTGATTGAAAAAGAAGCTATCCTGATCTGCCGTTGCAAGATATCGCGCCAATTTTATTCTCCACGGCGCATTCGGATTGGCTAATCGTAGCTCTCGTTGATGAAAAAAAGCGTCTCCAGTATGAAAAATCCAATTATCTTGGCCCTTTTTTATTGAAACGCCACAATGTCCCCATGTGTGACCAACTAAAGGAATCAATTGAATATGATCGCCGAGTTCCTCAAATATCTGAATCGCATCGAAGCCGAACCATTGGCTTCCTTGGACTTGGTGAACTTTCCAACGAGGGTGACTATTTAGGTTTTTTAGGTGGGCATAGCGATTTTTTTCTCGTTGGGTAGCGGGAGCCATCGCTGCAATGTATTCAGAGCCAAAGACGTGGGCAGTAGCATTTGGGAATTCTTCAATTGCTTGCGTTTGAGCAAGATCAAGATGTGTCAAAACAATGTGCTTCACAGAATCGGTATCGATATCGAGTGTGGCTAATCGCCGAGAGAGGGGACTGGGTCGGTTTGCTTTCAATTTTAAATTTTGATAAAATTTGTTCGTACCTGTTTTCTGGGGGGATTTGATAGAAGGGCCTGTGTCGATTAAAATTACGCCAATATCGGATTCAATTGCTAGGCAATTAGTTCGAATAATAGACGGGCGCCACTGCATTAAAAAATTTACCGGAAAACCGATTAGGGCGCTAGACTTGCAATGGAGCTTATGAATTTTCACCCTAACAATATTAATCAATTCGCCGACAGATGGAAAGCCCCGCGATTGTCATCAATGGATTCGGATGATAGTGACTCAGACGGCCAGATTGGGGTGGGCATTCAAGAGGCTGAGCCCGAAATAAAGGAGCCTCCAAGGTACCAGGTTCTGCTGCACAACGACGATTATACGACGATGGAGGTGGTAGTTGAGGTTTTACAGAAATTTTTTGGCAAATCCGGTTTAGAATCAGAGGCGATAATGTTGCGTGTTCATCGAAACGGATTTGGCGTGGCAGGAATTTATAGTTTCGAAGTGGCCGAAACCAAGGTGGCGCAAGCTACTGAGTTTGTTAAATCTAGGGGATTTCCATTGAAGTTGACCCTAGAGCCCGAAAGTTAGGAGAATATTATGATTGGTAAAAGCGCCGAGGAAGTTCTCAATAGAGCAGTAAGATTTGCGTTTGACCGTGATCAAGAATATTTTACTCTTGAGCATGTTCTTCTCAGTCTTCTTGAAGAGCCGTCAATTTTAGAAATTATCCAAGAAAGTAATGTGAGTTATACCGACATCAAAAGCGAACTTGAACAGTATATTGAAAATTCACTAACAGAAATAAAAAGAAAAGAATCTGGCTACGACGATTCTGATGAGGCTGGGGATCATCCTGTTGCGACACTTAGCGTGCAACGAATGATTCAACGTGCATTGATTCATGTTCAATCGGCCGGCAAGCGAGAGATACTTCCGAAAGATCTTTTTATAGCTTTATTTCAAGCGAAAGATTCTTTTGCTCTACATTGTCTCAAAAAACGTGGAATTGAGCGGTTAGATGTGTTGGAATTTGTGAGTCATGGCTCGGATGAACCAGAAATTGATGCTCTCGATGAAGGAGATATTGGAAACGGATCGACAAAACGATTTGAAGCGATCGAGGCCTATACAGTAAACCTTAATCAAATGGCCCGCGAAGGGAATATTGACCCCCTTATTGGCCGGGCACTAGAGCTCGACCGAGTGATTCGTATTCTTGGGAGACGCAGAAAAAATAATCCACTCTTAGTCGGTGAGGCTGGAGTTGGAAAAACTGCGATTGCGGAAGGGCTGGCCCTCAAAATTGTTGAACGAACGGTTCCTCAGTTTTTGTTAAATGCTGAAGTATACTCATTAGACATGGGCTCAATTCTTGCTGGCTCGAAGTTTAGGGGTGATTTCGAACAAAGGCTGAAAAAAGTAATTAAAGAGCTAAAAGATAAAAAATCAAAAGGCATATTACCAATTCTTCTGGTTGATGAAATTCATGTCATTGTGGGAGCTGGGTCAGTTAGTGGTGGGTCCATGGACGCCGCAAATTTGTTGAAGCCAGTTTTGACCAGGGGAGACGTCAGATGCATTGGATCTACAACGTATCAAGAATATCGTACGGTATTTGACAAGGACCAGGCACTATCCAGAAGATTTCAAAAAGTCGACATTGAAGAACCTTCATCGGACGAAACTATTCGAATTTTAAAAGGACTAAGAAAAAAATTCGAAGACTATCATCATGTAGAATACAGCGATGAATCCATAAAGGCTGCTGTCGATCTTTCAATTCGGCATATTACTGATCGGCATTTACCCGATAAGGCAATTGATGTCATTGACGAAGTCGGATCAGAAGTTCGAATTCGAAACGATGGTGAAAAATCCCTAATAACCGAAGCCGATGTAGAGGAAGTTGTTGCGAAACTGGCTCGAATTCCGGCTCGATCAGTATCAGCCAATCAAAGAAAGCGCTTGAAAAGTTTAGAAGCTGATTTGAAGTTAACAATATACGGGCAGGATAGCGCTATATCGAAAGTAGTCGGAGCAATTCGATTGGCAAGATCGGGGCTGCGCTCAGGAGACAGACCAATTGGTAGTTTTCTTTTCAGCGGACCAACAGGAGTCGGCAAAACCGAACTCAGCAAACAGCTCGCCAGTTCAATGGGCTTACCGCTTCTTCGGTTTGATATGAGCGAGTACATGGAAAAACATTCTGTTTCTCGCCTAATAGGAGCTCCTCCAGGGTATGTCGGGTTTGATCAATCAGGTCTGTTGACAGAAGAAATTGTTAAGCATCCACATTCAGTCCTTTTATTAGACGAAATCGAGAAGGCTCACGTAGATGTGCTAAATATTTTACTTCAGGTGATGGATCACGGCGCATTGACCGACAATAACGGCAGGAAAGCTGATTTTAGAAACGTAATCCTGATTATGACTTCGAACGTCGGTTCCAGAGAGTTGAATCGTTCTCAGGTTGGTTTGAGTAATCCGATTGACGAGTCTGAGTCAAGATCTAAGACTGAAATTGAAAGATTTTTTACTCCAGAATTTAGAAATCGATTAGATTCTATTGTCTACTTTAATCCGTTGAATCAAGACACAATCGGGCAAGTTGTAAATAAGCATTTGATGGAGCTTGAGTCCCAACTGATGCAAAGTGCAGTCGAGATCGAGGTTTCTCAGCCGGTCAAAAATTGGATCATTAAACACGGATATGATGTAAAATTAGGTGCGCGACCGATGGCGCGATTGATAGAAAATGAGATTAAAAAACCATTGGCAGATGAAATTCTATTTGGGCAGCTCGTAGGCGGAGGCAAGGTTCGAGTAACTGTACGTGGACAAAAAATTGTATTTACTTATACTCGAAACAAAAAACGAAGTAAGTCTAAAAAAAAAGAAACAGTAGGCTAAGGTCAAAAAAGGTCCATCAGTCTGTTTTTTTAAAAATGACTGTGTTGAAAGAATCTGAATATTCTACGGACAAGTTCCAATTTTCTGAAATATAAGCCACGGTATTCGGCGACCAGAAAAAAATGTGGGTTGGGTCTCGATGATAGTACCAATCCTTAAAATCATTCGCAGTGGTATGGAATTGACTTTTTATCAGAACAAGTCCTTCTCGTTTTAACAGTCTAATCATGCTGTCGAGTTCGTCAGAAACCGAATGAAAGTGTTCTAGGGATTCGATGCAAGCAACAAAATCCACGGCATGGAGATTTAGCGATGGGTGGAAAATAGGGTCATATTCAAATACCGCAATTTCCTTCTTTGCCAGTTCTTGTTTTAAAATCGAACTGGGTCCGGATCCGAAGTCAACTCCTATCATATTTGATTTAAGTCGAGAATCGAGTGGGCGTATGCAGGTTAGGATATATTCTTGATACTGTTTAGATTCGAGATTATTTTGATGAGTTTTGTAAACCGTAGCTTGTATATCAAAAGATAGGCGATTCTTGGGGTCCACAAAAATCCCATCACAACAAAGGCAGCTAAAGTAAGAATATAAATGAAAATCATCTGAATTTTTTGTCCACGGTGTAAGGTTGAAATTTTTTTCCAATTTCAGATTGTATTCATTTGATCCGCAAAGGGGGCATAGCAACTCATTCAGAATCATAGTTCAAATAGTTCTGATATTTCATGTGTGCTAAGCCCAGCGTCAGGGGCCCCGTCGTCTATTAATGAATTAGCGGTTTGTCTTTTCATTTCTTGAAGCGAGAGTATTTTTTCTTCAATTGAGTTTTCTGCAGCAAATCGATAAACAAATACGGGGTTAGTCTGCCCCATTCGATGAGCTCTCGACAATGCTTGCTCCTCGACCGCGGGATTCCACCATGGATCCAAGAAATACACGTGATCGGCTCTTGTGAGATTAATTCCGACCCCCCCTGCTTTAAGCGACATCAACATAACCTTGATTTTTCCTTCGGACTGATATCGATCAATTATCTCTTGTCGATTTTTTGTAGAGCCGTCTATTCTTAAAAAATCGATCTCTCTTTTCTTTAATTGAGGCTCAATGAGGTCTAGGGCCTTCGTCCATTGTGAGAAAATTAAAACAAAGTGGCCATTGTCCAAACTATTTTCAAGTGTTTCAAGCATAACGGAATATTTAGATGAGGTAGTTTTAGAATCTGGCGCATTTTGGAAAAGTGCCATGTTGGTACAGATTTGTCTCAGTCGTAAAATTCGCTCAAAAACATCAATTTTCTTCCCCTTACTCTTAAGAATTTCACGAACTTCTTTCCTAGACGTAGAGAACACGGCGTCATAGAGTTCTCGCTCCTGCGTATCGAGTACTATGGATAGATTAAGTTCCGTTTTGTCGGGTAGCTCGGTTAGAACTTCTTCTTTGGTTCGCCTTAGTACAAACGGTCGCGTAGTAGATTTTAAGGTTTTCAGATTATCAGTCGCCGAATTTGATAATAGACCAGGAATTAA
>Ga0066639_10001489_pt1 | contig 20862 bp, 29 predicted proteins | sample CryGeyCG2114_010_2_FD_59504 | JGI IMG/M metagenome (GOLD analysis project Ga0066639, IMG submission 59504) | Groundwater microbial communities from aquifer - Crystal Geyser CG10_big_fil_rev_8/21/14_0.10 | ecosystem: Environmental > Aquatic > Deep subsurface > Groundwater | place: USA: Utah...
TCATAACCAAGTTTTCTGCAAACAGTAAAATTAGTTAAAAAATAATCTACTGTTTTATTGTTTATGTCTATCTTCTGGGAGATTTCTGTAGCATATGTCCCTTCAATAAATTTACTTGCGACAACAATCCAATCTTTAACTGATTCTCCTGGGTGATCTTTTATGTTCTCAAATCTGCCCAACATGGAAAATCTATAACCAAACTTTTTTCCAACAGAATACAAAACAGCCATCCCTTTTTCTTTAAACTCATCGACAAGCTTTTTCTCTAACTCAACAAAAAAAGATTCAGGAACCAATAATTGCCTCGCAAATACGCTTGTTTTCCCAGAGATTTTAAAGTCGACAAAACCTGGTTTATCAAAAATTAGCGCCTTTGGAATTATGAACCTTTTAACATAAAGTCTTACAACATTGTCCTTAATATCCATAAAAAAACCCATTATTCACTAACAAACTCTATTCCCTTAGATGTTAATTCATAAGATTTTATTCCACCAGAAATAGCTGTATACCTCATTTTCTTTATTTCTATATTTCTACTAAGAGATTCCCCAACCGCTAAAGACTTTAATATCACAACCCCGTCACAAATGAATTCTGAGAGTCCGTCTGCACTTAGTTCTTTTCCGTCTTCTGATAATTCGGTTGTCAGCAGTGCAGTTGTATCAAAGTTTTTTAATTCGTTGATTAAGGCTGATAAGATTTTTTTGCTCATGAGTTTTTCGGAAAAAAACATTGGAATAGCTGTGTTCTGAATTGAAGTAACACTCCATGACTGCTTACCATAATCTGTTACTGCCATGTAATCAGACATAGTGGACATTGAATCAATAACCAGTCTCTTAGGATGAAAGTTTTTGATTGCTTCTCTTGTTCTTTCAAGAAAATGGTTTTCTTTAATGATATCAATATAAATGATTTTCAGCAAACCTTTTTCTTCTAATTCCATGATATTCCAGCCATATTGCTCGCCTTGTTTTTTTAATTCGCCTTCAGATTGTTCAGTAGAAATAAACAATCCTCTTTCCTTGAATAGTTTTGCTCCGTTAATCAAAAACTGCATGCACAAAGTGCTTTTACCTGTTCCTGCCCCGCCTGCAATCAAAACCAAGTTTTTTGCAGGAATGCCGCCGTTTAATGCTTTATCCAATCCTTCAATACCAGTTTTAATTCTTTCAACCATAAAAACAACCCCTAAAAAAAATCAATTAAACTCTAATAAAATACAACATCCAAATATAAAAGCTTTTACCAAAAAAAAACCGAAACCCCCCAAGAAAAGCAAAAAACTAAGGTTTAAATAAAGGAATAAACAAAAATATATTAACTACTCTGGAGGGAAAATAAATGAAAATATTTTATCAAAAAATGCTGATTAATATATTAATTATAGTTATGATAGCTACAACTACTGTAACTGCATTAACAATAATGGACAAAACCAATTCAGTCGGGACAGCAATAAAAACAATTCCAACAAAAAGCATTACAAAAACAACAGAACCAAAAAAAATAATGCCAACTAAAAATATTCCAATAACAGAAAACATTATGTCAACTGAAAACATTCCTGCGGCAAGCTCAGGAGACAAAGGAATGGGAATCAACCTTTGCACAGGAGAAATGATTTCTTCAGCAAATGATGATGGAAGCCAATATTTCTTTTATGCCGGAGACCAATTAACAGAAGAAGCAGGAATCTGCAATTCAAGAGTAAGGCATTACTGCCCTCCATATATATGCACTCATGACATTAATATGGCAATATTAGTTGACCAAGAAGAAGTAATCAAATTTGATGGATTAATTTTTCCTTTCACTAACTGGAGAATAGGAAGATATGTAGAAAACGACTTTAACTGGAACAAAGACACCAATTACTGCTTTGTGGAAAAATACACTACAAGAGGAAAATCAGGACAGGATTTCCCGCTTTTAAGCACAGCATACACCAGAGACAAAGCAATAATTCCTGTGTCTTTATGGGAATACTTAGGAGGTATGCAATGGGACTTTTTAGATACTGATATTGTTAAGTTAAGGGTAATAAACATTAACAAGCCATTATCAAGCGTGACAACAGACAGAACAAATTACTATGTAACAGAAAACCAGAAACTGAGAATAAAACTGACATTAACAGACAATGACTTCTTATGCGGAAAACCCGACTGGGGTTTATACCAGATTGCAGGAGACCCTGAATACCAAAGCGCAGAAACATTTGAAATAAGAATAAACAACGAAGCCCTTCCATCAGAATCAGTGGACCAAAACACAGGAGCATTTGGGGCATTTATTACAACAGAAAACCAAGGAGAAATAACAATTGAATGGGACTCAACAGGATTTGCTCCGGGAAATTATGACTTAAACATTTCAGTAATTGAAATGGACGGATACCACGAAAAAATATGGGGCGGTGGTTCAGTGGGCTGGATAGTGCAGCCGTTTGTAGTGGAACAATATCTTACACAAATAGATAACACAATACATGTTACGGTAAATGAAATTGATCCAGGATGCCAGCCAAGTAACGGAGAGTGGCCAGGAAACTGTTGGTAGTTTCCTTTCTCTTTCTTTTTTTAAAAAACAAAACAATTAAATTTCAATACACTATAATTATTAAGATGAAAAAACAAATATTATTTTTACTAATAATCTTTTTTTTAGCTAATGCAAATGCATATGAAACAAATGTGCAAATATCAACAATAGATGAAACAATACCTGTAACAGGAACAGGAAACGGGTTTTATCATTGGGTTACACTGGACTGGGAATACACTGGACCAACAGGGGGATATGAATGGGAAACATGCGATTTTGAAAGTGTTGATAAAAATTATGGGATATTCCTGGACTTAAGCGGGGAAGGATTTTCAGACAATGCATTAACTGAAGAATTCGGACCAGTAACAAGCACCCCGATATGCAATAATGAAGGAAGCATTACAAAATGCACTGCAAGAACAACTTATTTCTTTAAACTGGAAACATTCAATTACTCAGAAGATACTAATTTAACTGTTCCAATAAAAATAAGAGGAAAATGCGGAACCGACGGAACAGAACCTGAACCAATCCCTTATATCCCAACACATCACACAACAGGATATGGAAAATATGGGCCGTTATATATTCCAAACGTGACAAAAGAAAAAGAAGGAATTAATTCAAAAATACTGTTTGATGAAGAAACATTGTATTCTGTTGACATGGATTACACTTATGTTTTTACCGTGAACGGAGCATTTGAATCAATTGTTCCTGAAATCGATGTAACAACAAGATGGGGAAAACAAGCAGGATGGAGTTCACCTGCAAAAGATGCATTACTGGAAGTTTCTGCAAACGATCCATTAGGAAAAAACATTGTCGGCTTTTCATGGGTTTATCCGGCTAACTGTGATTTTGAATTATTGACCTCAGAAGGAGAAGGAACTACTTCAATGGAGGAAAGTGCATCATTTAACTGTGAAACAACAGGGTTTAAACTGCTGATTGCTTATGTAACCAATGAAGACAATCTGGTTGGATACCAGGCATTCCTGAGCTATATTTCAAGTAATGAAAACGAAGTTGAACTGGATTTTGGAAAAGATGTTTTAATTGCATTACCTAATCAGTATTCATGGTTTGAATACAATGAAATACTCCAGCATTTTGATTACAGGGTATCAATGCTTGACCCAAAAGTATACACAATAATAAAAGATACAGGAAACGGATTAACAGAAATTCCTGAAACCACAATAGAAACAAGCGCTTCAACCCCTTTTAATTCAATTCCAAATCCTGTTTGCCCTTTAATGACTATTACAGGACTGGGAATATATGAAGGAGAAAACTTCAAAATAGGAAACCAGACATTGAACCCAAGATGCCAAGTCGGAAACCACAAAATAACAATTACTTCAATAGGAAACTATTCTGATTCAACCCCATTTGTTTTAACCAAAGACTTCAATTTTGTAGTATTAGATATTTTAATTGATGTATTAAACATGCAGACAACTGAAGAACGCAGCAATACTTATGGGATGGTATTTGGAGAAAACGGAGTAATTGACTTAAATATCTCAATAAACAATTATTCCCCTAAATACACTGACATAACTAATGCAGATTTTTATTATAATGAAAATCTTAGCGGGGGAGGATGGATAGTTCCTTTAGACACCTGCACTTCAGAACAAATTAATGTTTTTGCTGAATCAGAGACTTTATGGAAAATAAATGCGCATTTAGAATGCACTGACAGCCATTTATTTTATCCAACAATCAGCTTAAGCGATTTCCCTGATTTTATTCCTTTAGGAATGACCACTTTTTGGGTGTCTGACCCTACAGACAAACTAAAAATGGATTCACTTACATTAGAAAACTTATACGATTATATCTGGAATGAAGGAACACAAACTTGGTGCAATCCAAAACCAGGTTATTCTGATTCATGCGGAGCATTACAAGAAGGGGAAACAGGACTAGTTGCATTACCTGAAACAACTACAACAGTAACAAAAGGAGATTTATTAAGATTTTATGCTTTAATAACAAATGTTTATGCTGATGCACTTAATGCAAAAGTAATACTTACAATAACTGATTCACAAGGAAATGAAGTGGCAGTTCTTGAACAGACAAAAAAACAAGCTTCACAAACCCCAATAATCCCTCCAGGAACTGTTTCTGATTTCAACATATTATATTATGACACTGATTACTTATCTACTGGATTATATACTGTCACTGGAACAGTGTACTGGCTGCCGGAAAACGGTTTTGAAGAACTGGATAAAAAACCATTAAACAATACTAAAGTAATTTATTTTTATGTTGAAGGAGAAAGTTTTTTAACTAACTTGCCTGAAACAAATTATTTAACAATAATAATAACACTGGTTTTTGTTTCATTAATTTTATTAAAGAAATAAAATATCTTTAAATTAACTATCAACAAAAAAATCTTGTGATAATAAATGGAATTTAAAGAATACATCAAAAAAAACAGTGAATTAATTAATAAAGAACTAATAAAATTTTTTCCAAAAAAACTGGATAAACAATGGCTGGAAAAAGCATTAAACAAAGCAGAATTCAAATTAGACAGAAAAACAATAACTAAAAGTTTAGCTGAACCAATATGGGATTTTCTGGAAAGAGGCGGAAAAAGATGGCGGCCAACTTTAATGCTTTTAAGCTATGAAGCTTTAGGCGGGAAAGAAACCAAAAAAATAATGCCATTAACTGTATTGCCTGAATTACTGCATAACGGAAGCATAATGATTGATGACATAGAGGATTCATCTGAACTAAGAAGAGGAAAAAAATGCACTCATTTAATTTATGGAAATGATATTGCAATTAATGCAGGCAACACAATGTATTTTTTGCCGATGATTTTACTTTACAAAAATGAATTAAAATTAAAAGATAAAACAATAAAAGAGATATATAATTTATGTTCATTAGAAATGATGAAATTAAGTGTTGGCCAGGGAATGGACATTTTATGGCACAAAGAAAATCAGAATTATTTAACTGAAGAACATTACCTGCAAATGTGTGCATATAAAACAGGCGCTTTAGCAAGATTAAGTGCAAAATTAGGCGCAGTATTAGCTGAAGCAACAGAAACTGAAACAACAAAAATAGGAAAATTTGCTGAAAGCATCGGGATTGCTTTCCAGATACAGGATGACATACTGAATTTAGTCGGGGAAAAATTCAGCAAAGGAAAAGGAATAGGCGAAGACATTCACGAAGGCAAAAAAACCCTGATTTTACTGCATACACTAAACAAAGCAAGCGAAGAAGACAAAAAAAGATTAGAAGAAATTATTGCTTTGCATCCAACACAACAAGAAATAATAAATGAAGCAATAGGAATAATGGAAAAATATAATTCAATTGAATATGCTAAACAAAAAGCAGTTAATTTAGTTAAAAAAAGCTGGAAAGACGTTGAACCATATCTAAGAAAAGGAGAAGCAAAAACTAAGCTAAAGGAATTTAGCAAATACTTAATTGAAAGAGATATTTAAAAACAGGAATAGCTTTAAAAAAGCTTTTGAAGGAGATTATTAGAGTGGAAACACTGATTTTTAGTAGTTTTTTAAGGTTTATTTGTTATTGTGATTTAAATGAAAATACCAAAAGAAATCAAAGTATACTGCCGTAAATGCAAAAAACACCAAATGCACAAGCTAAAAGTAACCAAAACAAAAAAAGCAAGAGCAGATAGTTTTGGGACAAGAAGATTCAAAAAAAAGCATAAACAAGGTTATGGTGGAAAAGCAAAATTTGCAATTAAACCAAAGAAACAAACAAAAAAACCTAATTTTACCGCTGAATGCAAAAAATGCAAAAGCAAAAAACCATTTGTTATTCCAAAAAGAATGAAAAAAGCAGAACTGGTTTAACTAAAAATAAACTGTTTTTTAATTAAATTATAACAAAGCTATTCCCATATAGAATTAATAATGAGATTAGTTCTTTTGTTATAAGATTTATAATGAATTCAAAAAAGAAGGCACAGGGTTCACTGGAATATTTGCTGTTGATTGGAGGAGCAGTGTTAATTGCAGCAGTAGTATTAGTCAGCGTTACTTATTTACTTTCATCAGAAAAATCAGAAACCTCCAAAACAAAATATCAAAGCAGTTATACTTGCTTAGCTGCTCAAACAGAACCTTCATTAGTTGGTTACTGGCAATTTGAAGGAGACGTAAAAGACTGCACTAAATATGAAAACCACGGAACAATAGGGGGAAACCCTGTTTTTGTTGACGGAGTTCATGGAAAGGCTTTGCATTTTGATGGCACAGGGGATAATGTAAATGTAGGCAATGATAACAGCCTAAACTTTGCTTCAAACCAGCCCTTTACAGTTGAAGCATGGATAAAAACAGATGCTATTGGTGCGAATTATACAGTAATACAAAAAGGACCAAATGACCCAACAGAAGAATTAACTGTTTTGAATTTGGCTTCAAATAAATGGTATTTTGATTGGGGATCAGGGGGGGCTTATAGACAAGGAAGCGTTGTTGCAGCAGACACCTGGTATCATTTTGTCGGAAGATATAATGGAGACAACACAGGGAATATTTTCATTAATGGAGTTGAAATAGCTTATTCAGGTCAATCAAACAATATTCATAATAAAAACACATTTGATTTAGTTTTTGGTCAAGGAAGAGGTTTAAATAATTTCCACGGAACCCTAGATGAAATCAAAATTTATAAACGGGCTTTAACTGATGCAGAAATTTTAGCTCATGCTACTCAATAAAAAACTTTAACTAAATTTTTGGGTCAAGCTGGCTTTGAGTGTTTTTTTTAGAAAAATCAAATTCCTTGTTTCTGTTTATAATAAATTCGCATTCAGAAGAATTAACTGAAATGCATTTTGTTTCAACACAATCCAAATTCTTTTCAAAAGCAAAAGAAAAAATTCCTGCAATAATTCCTCTCAAAATATGATCCATTGGCTTTTTTGATTTGTTCTTTAAATTAGAGGCAAAAGGACTGGAAGAAACCAAAACAATTCCCCTGAATTTAGTTTCATCAAAATGAAGCACTCTAATATGCCCAAAACCAGAATTAGAAAAAAATTCATTAACAAAATTAATCAGAGAAATTCCTTTATATTTTGGTTTTGCTTTAAGCAAAGGAGCAAAATCTTTCATTGAATTCTTAACAGAAACATAAATTTTTTTTGCTTCATCATCAGAAGCATTAAGAAGTATTCCGGATAAAATTTCAACCGGAAACAACAAAAAAGGAATATCAATTAAATAAAAATTACTTTCCTTAAATTTCATTTGGCCGGTGAAAATAAATTTATCATAATAACTGTTTAGCATAATTTTTCTCCAAAGGTTTTCCAGAAATAATTGAATCAATTACCCTGTATTTTTCTACTTCAACAGGCCAAACAACCAATGTTTTGCCGGATTTTTTAGAAATAAGTAATTTATTTGAAATCATTTTCTTTAAATAATAAGAATACTTTGAATAAGCTCTTTTCTTTGCGATTCTTGAATCAAGGTTTTCGCTTAAAAGTTCAGCTAATTCAATTGAAGTAATAGGCCAATTTTCTTTAATCAAAGAATATAATCTTGACTCAAAAGAACCAACACAAATTTTTTCTGGCAAGTCATTCATTTAAACCAAAAAATAAACGATTTAATGCAATAAAAACCTTCTGTTTCTGAAATGCCAGAAAATGAGAGGTTTATTAAAAGGTTTTTACTTACTTTTTTGAGAAAATGAATACTATTACAATGGATTTGCATACGCATTTAAATGAAAAAAATACTCTGCCGGAAGATTACTGGAACAGAGTAAAAGAAATAAAATTAGATGCTGTTGCAATAACAGAACATAATTACTGTAATCCAAAACAAGCATTTGAAAAACTACAAAAAACAAAACCAGAAAATGTTATTTTGATTCCGGGAATGGAATTAACTACTTCAGTCGGGCATGTGCTGATTTATGCAACAAATGAAAAGTTATATGAAGAAATTGAATTAATGGAAAATGGAGCAGATATTGAAAGAGTAATAGAAATAAGCAAAAAAAACAAGTTTTATTTAAGTTTAGCGCATCCATTTGGATATGAAAATGATTCAGTTTGTTTTATAGCAAACAAGGCGACAGCAAAAAAATTAATTGGGAAAGGGTGTGGAATAGAAATATACAATGGATTAATTTCACATTTAAGCAATTTTCTTTTTGATTCTAACTGGATCACAAAACCATTTAATTTTCTTTCTTTTCTGGAAAAAAATTTTGTTTCAAGAAATATTGGGTTAGGAAAAGTAGGAGTAAAAATAAAAGATTCATTTGATTCAAAAAGACAGGACATATTAATGAGGTGTATTAATTCAATAGAATTAGGAAAAGAAGCAGAATTTGTTACTGCAGGAAGCGATGCGCATTCAGCTGACAGAATAGGGACAGGAATAATGAAAATAAAATTTGAACAAGAACTAAACCCGCAAAACATTCTTGAAGCATTAAAACAAAAAGAAAATATTATATGGAGCGGTCCGTTAATAAAAGAAACAGAAAAAGGGGTTTATGAAAAAGTTGAGGACCCACTAACAGGAAAAGAAATAGCTCAAGGAATAAAATATATTACCACAGAAGCAGTAAAAAAAAGAAGCAGGAAAATGTCAACAGAAAAAATAAGAAACAAAATAAAGGACAGAATAAATGAAAACAGAATAACAAAAAAAATAAGAAAAATAAGAAACAACAGAAAAAATAAGAAAGTGGAAGAATGAAATACTCTTTTTACCCGGAAACAGAAATAAGAAATATTCCGGTTAATGCAGAAAAAATTCATTTTGTAAGACCAATAAAACATAAAAAAATAACTGAATTAATAAAAAAAAGAAAAATAAAAGAAATAAGTTTAAGTGAATCAACACTAAAAAGAATAAAACCAAAATCAATGGTCTTAATTGAAAAAAAAGGGATTGAAATAAAAAAAGATTCAAAAAGAGGAAGAGCAATAGAAACAAAATTTGATACAATACTAAAAATAATTGAATTAAAAAAAGATTATTTAAGCACAAGAAAAATACAGGAACAAACAGGAATACCAAAAAGCACGGTTTATTACCTGTTAAAATATGCTAACAGGGACAAAATTAAAAAGAAGGGACAAACAATATATTTAGAGTGAAAAAAATGAGTGTATATGAAACTACATTAACTGAACTGAAAAGAAAAGGGGATTCAGAAAAAGTAAGGTGGCTTGAAGGGCTAAACCAAAAAATTACGCCAAGCCAAAAACAAAGAATTCAAAAAAATGACACTAAAGTAATGCAGGATATTTTTGCACCAAAATGGGTTTCTTGGGATATAATTTATGCATGGGCAACAAGCCAAGAAAAAGAAAAAGAATGCATTATATGCAATACAAAAGATTTATTAGGAATGGAAATTAAAGGTAAATTCTTATGTGCAAACTGTTTTATTGAAATAAAACACAAACAATAAATATACATAAATAGAAAGACTTATTAATAAAAAAAGCCTTTAAATTAACTAAGAGTGATTGATATGCTTGAAATTGATGAAAAAATGAGAAAAAGACTCTTAGAAGAAGAATTCAAACTAAGGTCTAAACAGCCACCTTCCTGGGCAAAATTCAAATACAGAAAATTTGTTAGATTACCTAAAGAAGAACGAGAAAAAGAAAAAGCAAGAAAATTAGAAGAAGAAGAAAAAAAGAAAAATGAAGAAGAAACTAAAAGGAAAGAACAAGAAAGAAAATTCATGGAAAAAAAAAGAGAAAAAGAAAAAAAAATAGAACAAAGAGAGAAAATAAAGAAAAGAAAACAAGAAGAAAGAGAAAAAATAAAGAAAAGAAAACTCAAAGAAAAAGAAAGCGAAAAAAAAAGAAAACTAAAAGAAAAGAAATTAAAACAAAAGCAAAAGAAAAAATCAGTTAAAAAAACTAAAAAATGATTTTAATTAATTTATTCAGAATCATTGTTTGGTTTTATTACCTGCTTTAATTCTTTTAAAGCCTTTTTCTTCATTTCATTGTATTTTTTGTCAGTGGAAAAACCGGCTGAAAAAGGATCTGCATCGGCTTTTTTTGGCTTTGAATCTAAATCATACTCTTTACTAAAATCTTTTGGCGAAGACTTCAAAAAATCATCTAATTTCATTTTTCCATCTTCTTCTTTTGGGGCTTCTTTCATTAACTTATTTACATTAGGGGAAGGAACATATTGAGTCTGTTGTTTTGGAAGAGAAGAAAAATCATAATATATTCTCCAAACCATTACTGCCGCAACAACCAAAACAACTGCTGCAATAACTAAATTAAATGGCTGTATTTTAGTCAAGAAAAAAACTGAAACTAAAGCTAAAATAATCACTATAATTGGAAAAGAATAACTTACTTTAAATTTCATAAACAACCAGTAATTAATAAAACGTTTTAATTATTAAATATTCCGTTAAACAAAAATAAATACATATATTTTAATAGAAAAACAAACAACATAATAGTTATAAGGTGAAAAAAATGTTTTTTTCAAACAAACACAAAATTCCAATAAAATTCACTGCATTAGCATTAATTATAGGTTTTATTGCAGGATTTTTTTCAATAATTTACTTAAGCGGAACAGGCAACTTAATTCTTGAATTAAATCAAAATCCCTGCTTTAAGTATTCAGGAGAAGACTCTGACTCATTTTGTGACGAAAAAGGAAACCTTCATGTTTATTTTAAAGGAAACAGCGATCTTCCAGTAGGATGGTATATAACTAAATCAGATAAATGTATTCCTTGTGACACAATAAAAGGAGGAAATTAAAATGGAACCAAAACAAAAAACTCTTGGGATAATTTTTGTAATGGTTTTTATTGCAACAACAAGCATAATATTATTATTCAATGACTCTCTGCTTAATGCAGGAACAGAAGGAAAAGCAATAGAACAATTCAATTCAGCAAGAGAAAAAAGCAATTACTGCGCCTCATTTTGCGATGAAAAAATGAATGAAGAAAACCCAGAATATGCTGAATGGGTAACTTGTCATCAAAAATGCATAGATATTTGAAGAATGCTGATGCATTAAACACACCAGCAACTCACAAAATTATTTTTTTGGTTCTTCTTTTTCTTCTTTTTTTGATTCTAGTTGGTTTTTTAGTTTATTCATTTTGTCAACAGAAATATCTTCTTGTTTCTGGACTGTTTCAATTCTCAAATCAATTGACTTAACTTGTTTATCCAAGTCTTTTTTTACGTCGTCCACTGGAGAAAGAATCAAAATATTCCCAACTGCCTTGTAAACCTTTTCTTCTTTTGTTTTTGAAAGTTCTTCTAAGGTTTCTTTTAACAATTTACTTTGAAACTGAAGCTGTTGCTTCTGAGAAGACAATTGCATTAATTGGTTTCTTTGTCTCTCAAAATCAATTCTATCCTGTTGTTTTTGTTGTTCATCCATTGAGTTTACCTCCTAAACTTAAATCATGAAAAATAATTAATGGTTTTATTACTGAATTAAAAGAAGCTCTTAATGCAGTTTTATTTTTTGCCTTAATATTAATTAAAAAAACATTATTTTTAAGGTTAATGCTTGTAATTCCTTTTGATTTTGAATTCAATACATCCTGCGCAATAGCTTTTAATGCCAGCTCTGCTTTTTCTTTTGAAGGGAAATCAATGCTTGCATCAAGAAAATAACTGTATTCTTCTAACTTCATTAACATCTCCTTATTCTGCTTTAAGTGTCCTCAGTACCGGCTGACTTAATTTAATTATAACTTTATATGCACAAGTAGGACATCTGAAAACTCCTTTTGGAATTTCATCAAATCTTTCGCCACACTTCTGACATTGATATCTTCCTTTTTCACTTCGTTTTTCACTTCGTTTTTCGCTTGCTTTTTCATTTACTTTTTCGCTTGCTTTTTCGCTCATTCTTTATCCCCTTTCTTTTCTTTATTTTCTTTCTTTTCAATTCCTAAAACAGTTTTTGCTTTAGTTAATAATTTTTCTTTTTTTGATTCTTCTTTCTTTATTTCTCTTTTTGGTTTAATTTCTTCAGGCAATTCTTCTTCAAAAACATCTAATTCAGAAGAAAAACGCTTTTGCGAAACCATTTTTTTTACCAAAGAACCAGTCATTGTTTCAGGAACATAAGCTCCTCCAGCAAACTCTGTTTTGCATTTAGAACAAAAATAAATTCCTGCAGCTTTTCTTTTTAATTTTCCTAATTCGCATACAGGGCATTTGTGTTTTGCTTTTTGTTTGAGTTCAACTTTAAGTACTTTTTTTCTTATTCCTACCCCATATCTTGAACCAAACCTTCCAGTTGAATGAACTTTTTTTGTCATTTAATCCCCTTTAAATATTTTTTCTTATTTCTTTTGATGCCTTAAATGCAATATCTATTGCGTTATCAACATCTTCTTTTTTTATTGAACCAGATAATCCTTTCTGAAAAGCAGAAAGATAGTTATCTTCTGTGGTTGCAACAGAAAATCTTGCCTGCATTGCTGTTTCTTCCAATAAATCCGGATCTAAAACCAATGCATTACCTATTTTTGCAAAAGTGCTTAATAAAGGCTTTCTCTTTAGCTTTAATTTGCCTGAATGTTCCCCTTTGACTATTTTTCCGTCGTCTACCTTAGGCATTTTTGCTTCGTTTAATGCACTTATTGCTGCAATAGAACAGGCATCAAATAAGTTTCCATCATAATTTATTGCATAAATGTCAACAAATCCAATAAAAACATGTTCTGCTTCTTTAATGCATAATTTTTTGAAATCTATTGCTTTTGATTCTCTTATTCCTCTGTCAACAACCCTTGCTAATTCAATAGAATCCATTGAAGGAGGACCAGTTTCAAAAAAAGGAGAAGCTAAAGGAATTAATTCTGTTCCAACTGAAATTGTTCCTTCATCAGGAGAATCAGGATAAGGAGCACCTAAAATAAATTTTACTCCTGCAATAACTTCAGTGTTGCCTAAAGATACTTTAGCAGAACCTTCTGCATTTTGATAAAGGTCTTTTTCAATTACAACCTTTCTGTATTCATCTAATTTTCTTCCATCACTTCTTTTTGATTCCTTTAAATTACTAAGGACTTTTTCTGCTTTGAATTCAAGTAATATATTTTTTTGCATTTTATTGCACCTCTGTTTTAACTTTATCTTCTTTTTCAGTTTCCTGCTTTAAACTTTTTTTATCTGCTTTTGGTTTTTCTTCTTTTTCTTTTTCGTCTTTTGGTTTATCTTCTTTTGATTTTTCAGAATTTTCTTCTTCATCCAAAGCAAGAGTTTTTTCAAATTTTTCTTTTAAAGCATTAATTTGCAGTTTCTTTATTTTTTCTATTCCTTTAACTGCTATATCATATGCTTCTTCCCATTCTTTTTTTGAAAATAATCCATCCATCTGAAGAAGAACTATTTCTTTTGAATTAGACATTAATGCAATCGGAACATCAACTGCATCAGGAGCATCTTCTTCGTCCTTGTTTAAATCCAAAACAATTTTTCCATCAATTCGTCCTACTGCAACTGAAGTAACCAAATCTTTCATTGGAATTCCTGCATCAGCTAAAGCAACTGAAGCAGCAGTTAATGCTGCAGCTCTTGAACCTGCATTACTGTCAAGAATTTGTGCCCAAACTTCTATTTGAGTGTTTGGATATTTTTCTAAGAAAACTGATTTTTCTAATGCTTCACCGCAAACTTTTGATATTTCTAAATCTCTTCTTCCTGGCCTTGGATTTTTTCTGTCAGGAACAGAAAAAGCCGCCATCCTATAATTAAATTTTAGTATTGCTCTTAATGGATTTGACATATGTTTTGGGAGAACTTCTCTTGGCCCCTGAACAGAAACAATTACTTTGTTTTGTCCCCATTCTAAATAACAGGATCCTTTTGCATTCTTTAATATTCCTGCCTCGATTTTTATTGGCCTTGATTCATCTATTTTTCTTCCGTCAAGACGCAATCCTTTTTTGTTTACATAAACTTTTTTTTCTTCTTTAGTCACTGTTTTTCACCTTTTTAAATTAATATTATTTTCTTTAGCTAAAAAGTCAGCTATTTTATTTGTTAAATTAGAAGTGTGTGCTTCTTCTTCTATTTTTTGTATTGCTTTAAACAAAAGATCAACACTTTTTCCTTTTGCCCATATTCTTCCGTTTCTTCCCACAATAAAATTGCAGTTTGTGCCTCTTCTTAAATTATCCAGCATTGAAGCATTTTTTCCTATTACTCTTGGAATTTTTGTTGGGGAAATACTAAATATTTCTCCTCCATAAAAAACTCTTGGGTCAGATACTTCTGCTTCATTTAATTCATTTACTCTTGTGATTCTTCCTGAAACAACTGAACCTCTTTTAAGTGGTTCTCTTATTCTTTCTTTTGACATAAAAGCTAACTGGAATGAATTAATATCAACTAAAAATCCTGAAAACAATTCGTTTACCACCAAACCAATTACCACATCATCCATTTTTGGAACATAAAATCCTTTTAATGGAACAACTGACGCAATAAGTGAGTCATTGCTTGTTATTCCAACTACATCAGAATAAAATTTTCCGTCACTGGCAAAAACATGTTCTCCTGCTTTTTTTCTCTGGTCAGTTACAAGTTCTCCTGGAACAACTATTCTTTTCATTAATTTTCCTCCTTAATTATAATATTTTTGATTCAATGTCTCCTTTTGTTAAATTATTCAATTCATTCAATAAATCTTCTTTTGCTCCAGAAGGCAATTCTAATACTGCAACTAAAGAACCATCTGAAGTCCATTCTTCTTGAGTTAATTCATATTTATGCAAAATATGACTTGCTTTCCCTGCATATGCTGATGGAATTTTAAAAGCAATCTTTATCTTTTCCAATGAAATTGGAATCAAAAGCTTTATTTTATCCATTATTTCAGGCAATTGCTCCTGAACTGATTTTGTTGGATCAACATGAATTTTTGCTTCTTCTAAAACATTTTCAATCCTTGCCGGCGGATGAGGTGTTTTTGTCTGGGGATTAATTGCATTCCTTGAAATAAAATCAATTAACTCTCTTTTTCTTTGTTCAAGAATTCTTTTCCTTTGCTCTGTAGTTAACTGAACTCGTCCTTCTTTAATTATTTTCTCAACGATTTTTTCTATTTCTCTTGTGCCAAAAACTTTGTTTATTGTTTCAGGCGAAGCTTCAGTTCCTTTATTAGAATCCTTAAATATTGTATCTATTGCAAGCAATTCATTGAAATTTACTTTTTTTCCTTTCTTTAAATCCATTGATAAATCAGGATCGACTAAAATCTCGAATTTTTCTCCTTCTTTTTCATATCTTGCTATTACAGCATCACTCATTTTTACCATAAAAAACCTTCTCTTTACAAGAAACTGTTTTTTTAAAAGAAAATTATTTTTTGTTTGAAGTTAAATTAACTAATTCTTCTTTTGAAAATCTTTTAAGTTGCAGTCCTTGTTCAACAAACGCAAAATCAACTTTATTTAAATTAAATTTTTCATTTTCTGGAATTCCTGCTTTTAAAGCAGCAACAACTAAAATTACTGCATCCTTTTGATTCATTCCATCTTTATATCCTGCTTCTAAAACCTTTGTTGCTTCTTTTTTATTTTTTCCTATTGCAACAGCCTTGTATTCAGCTAATGCACCTGATGGTTCTGTTTCAAACAATTTCTTTTCTCCTGTTGAATCCATTCCCCCAAAAATAAAACTTACCCCAAAAGGCCTCATGCCTCCATATTGAGTAAAAATCTGCATTATTGCAGCAATTTTTTTTACTAAAGTTTCAACATGAATTTGTTCTCCATAATAAGCCAGATTTTCCTGACTTTCTTGTCTTGCAATCTGAACCAATCTTCTTGCATCCCCAACCAAACCAGAAGAAATTGCAGAAACATGATCATCAATTATAAATAATTTTTCTACTGATTCAGGCAGAATCAATGAACTTGAAACTTTTTTATCTGCTGCAAACAATAATCCTTTATCATAAATTAATCCTATCCCTAAAGTTCCCTGCTCCACAATTTTTGAAGCATATTCCACCTGATATAATCTCCCATCAGGAGAAAACATGGTTGCGGCTCTGTCATAAGCGGCACTTGAAGCTTTAGAACCAGGATACAAAATAAATCACCTTTAAAGTTAATTCCTTTTTTTTCTCTTATTATTTATTTAAACACAAATACTTTTATAAATGGTACTTTGAATACATTTACACAAAAGATTTAGCTTTCTTCACTGTACCTGAAATTTTAAGTGTTCTGGGAACAACCTTTATTCCATTTACTTCTTTTAATAAAATAATGCCTGAAATTAAGTCTTCAACTGCGATGTGCCTGCATTTTAAAATTCCTTTTCCGCTTTTTTCATCAAAAGAAATAAACTGATAATTCATTTTTGAAAGACCTAATTCCCCAAACAATTTAATTAAATGATTTTTAATAAAATAACTGACTTCTTTTACATTTAATTTTTTTTCTGCAATCAATTCAAAAACCAAATACCTTTTTTTATCCCTCAGTGAAAGCGGAATAGGATTAATTGACTTTTTTGTTTTCATCAATTAAATCTAATACAAAAAAGATTAAAAAGTCTGGAGTGCAAAAGGTTAATATGCCAATGGAAATAGATGAAAAAAAAGCAATAGAAACAGTAATCAAACTAAAAGCACTTTATGGAATACATGCCAGAAAAAGAAAAGAAGCACTAATTCTGAAATTATTTGAAGCGTGTAACTGGGACAGAAGAAAAGTTAAAAGAAGACTCTTGCCAGTTAAATTAATCCAAAAAGTTGTTCAAGTAGAAGGCAGACCAATAAAAGAATCAGAAATAAATGAAAAAGTGCTTAAGAGAATATTAACCAAAGCAGTTGACCAACCAGCTACTTCAGTTTATGCCGAAATCAGAAGAGAAATATTGTTTGGAACCGCGATGTTGGAAAATGTTCAAAGGTATGGTTTAAGTAAAACAATAGATAAGAACAGAAGAAAAGCAGTGTTGCAATACACAAAAAACCATGAAGAAATTGATTCTCTTACAAAACTTGCTGAGGAAATAGGATATAGCAAAAGAGGATTAATTGACAGAAATGCAGTTCACACAGAAATTTTAGAAGAATTAAGGAGAATTATTACCCTAAGAACACGCAAAAAAATGCAAAGGGTTAATTCAAAAGCTACTCCTGAACAATGGTTTGAAGCAATTGTGGCAAATTATGGAAATGTTTTAGAAGCAGGAAGACAATTGGGGCATAACACCACCTCCTCCTCAAATGAGAAAAGTTATCTGAAAACAAGAGGGATTGATGTAGATAAAGCTATAAGAGTTGGAGAACTAAAACACAAAAATGACTTAATGTTTGTGTTGAAAATGACGGGATTTAATAAAAAAAGAACTGCTGAAATATTTGGAATAGTGCCCAGAACATTATATAATTGGATTACTAAATTTGGAATTACAAAAAAAACAATTGAAGTCTATAAAACTCCTTTTGCAGTTATTCCGGTAGGAAAAGTGAAAGATTATTATCCTGAAGAAATTCCAATAAAAGACGGAAAATTTTTTGTAAGAAATTATAATGATTTTGTAAATGCCAAGATAACTAATGCTAAAAAAAGAATTCTTGAAAGCCATCCTGACAGGGGAGGGTCAACAACCAGATTCAACAAAGCCATCAAAAATCTTAAACAAATCAGAGCATTGGATGCAAGAATAAGACAAATCTTTGGCTTGCCCCCAAAAACTGAAAAAGGAGAAATAAGAATTCCTAAAAAAGGAAGAAGTCCAGGAAGATGGGAAATATTAAAATTCAAGCCAAAAGTAAGGATGGGAAAACCAAGAAAGTAAAAAAGAATTAATTTTTATTTACAACACTTTCAAACTTTTTTTCAAGAAATTTTTTAAAATATTCTAAATCATTTAATGAACGCAATCCATTAATATTTTTTGCAAAAGAAACAACCTTTGGATTTAACTTGAATTTGTTTGCTATCTTTAAACAAAAAGAATAATTTCTTGCCAAAGAAGTTTTTCCGGAATTTTCAAGAAACTGAGAAAACGGAATAATTAATTCTGTTTGATTTTCTTTTGCTGTTCTGGCTATTGCAGTATCAAAAGAAAGCCTTCCTTCAATACAGGGCTTAATCAAAAAATCTATTTTTTTGCTTGAAGCAGCAAAACTATTAGAAGAAACATTTCCTCCTAAAACAGCAATAAAATCTGTTTTATTCCTGAATTTATTCAGTTCTTTTGAATCATTTTTGTAGAGTAAATGGCAAAAAAAGAATTTAACAGAAAACTTCCCAGTTAACTTTTGTTTTAATTCACTTAATTCTTTTTCAGAAAAGTTTTTGCATAAAACAACTTCTTTGTTTCCAAGAAACTTTTGTTTTTCTGCTAACTTATTTAAATCGCTGAATTCACTTGAATAAAAAATCATATCCTGCATCAGAATAACTAATAAGTGAAAAACAGTTAAGCTTTTCTTTGATTGCTTCTTCTGCTTGGCCTGTTCTTATGGGTTGTTTTTTTCTTGGATTTTAATCCTCTGGATTTCTTGCCTGCCGAAGTTAATCCTCTTTCAGATCTTCCATTATGCTGTTTTTCTATAATCCAGTTCAGATCTTTATCCGATTTTATTTCAGGAGCATTAACATCAACTAAAATTACTTCATAATATTTGTGTCTTCCGTCTTCTCCAATCCAATAAGAATTCAATACTTCACAATTAGGGTATTTTCTTGAAGCTCTTGCTTCAGCTATTACCTGAATGCTTTTTCTTCTGGTTAATTTCTTAAAACCCATTCTTTTTGGTTTTCTTCCTCTTGAAGGCCTTGTTTTTGTTCCAGAACCTTTTCTTGCCCTGACCCTGACAACAAAAATCCCTTTTTTTGCTTTATAACCCAAAGTTCTTGCTCTGGGAATATTAGTTGGTTTGTCTAATCTAACCACTGATTCTTTTTCTTTTCTGAATTCAATTAATCTGTTCTTATTTAGATTATTGTAGTCATAAAAAGAGTCTTTTTCTCCTGAAAACTCTTTTTGGAAAGTTTCTTTTACTAATTTGCTTGATGACATTAAATCACTTCAATAAAAAAAATGCTAAAACAAAAACAGGCTTTTAGCTTAATACTATTTTCTTAACACAAGAGATTTTAAAGGTTATGTTGTTCCCAAAATTTAGAAATAAAGCATAAAAAAACAACTGAATAAAAGTATTAAATGGTTAAATGCGATAAATGCAATGAAAAAGCTAAATTCTTTTTAGGGTATGGACCGCACAATTATTGCAATACACACTTTAATTCTTTTTTTGAAAAAAGATTCAAAAAAACCATTAGAAAATATGAATTATTAAAGAAAGGAGACGTGGTTGTTATAGGAGTTTCTGGCGGGAAAGATTCAATGGTTTTGCTTTATTTAATGCATAAATTTTATTCAAAAGAACAACAAATAAAAGCTTTATTGATTGATGAAGGCATCCCAAAATACAGAGATAAAGCAATAAAAACCGCAGTAAAAGAAATCAAAAAAAAACAAATTGAATTCAAAATAATTTCATTTAAAGAAAAATTAGGAAAAGAAATGATTGATGTAATGAAAAAAACCGGAAGAAAAAAATTAATTGGTTCAACTTGTTCTTTTTGCGGGCCATTTAGAAGAAAATTATTAAATGACGGAGCAATAGAATTAAACGCAACAAAAATAGCTACAGGCCACAATTTAGATGACGAAATACAGAGCATTACAATGAATTTCTTTGACAATGACTTAACAAGAATGTCTAGATTAGGGCCAATAACCAAAGGAAGCGAAAAACTTGTTCGCAGAATAAAACCGTTTTATTTAACTCCAGAAAAAGAAATTGTTGCTTTTGCTTCATTAAACAAAATAAATTATTTTAGTGAACAATGCTGTCCTTTTTCCTGGCAGGCCAAAAGAAATGAATTCAGATCAATGTTAAACACAATGGAAAATAAATTTCCTGGAACATTTTATTCAATTTTATCAACCTTTGAAAACATAAAACCATTAATTAAAAACAAAGAAAAAGAAAAACACTGCAAAAAATGCGGGGCTTCCAGTTCAAAAGAAGTGTGTTCTTCTTGTATTAAGTTATCAAAGCTATAGAACAAATAATAAAAAACTAACTAAACAGAAATAGTAATACAACTTACACTTTTGCCCTTTTTCTTTTTGGGCAACTTGCACTTTTTCTTTTTCGGGAAAAAGAAAAAGGGCAGGGACCTGTAGTCCAGTGGTATGACGTCTGCTTGACGTGCAGAAGACTGGCGGTTCGATTCCGCCCAGGTCCATTT
>Ga0066639_10001490_pt1 | contig 20855 bp, 19 predicted proteins | sample CryGeyCG2114_010_2_FD_59504 | JGI IMG/M metagenome (GOLD analysis project Ga0066639, IMG submission 59504) | Groundwater microbial communities from aquifer - Crystal Geyser CG10_big_fil_rev_8/21/14_0.10 | ecosystem: Environmental > Aquatic > Deep subsurface > Groundwater | place: USA: Utah...
AGTATGGGGAGGAGAAAATGGTACGCTAGACATTTTCAAAATTCTTGATTTGTCATCTGGAAAAATTATGACAATAGATCAAAGAAGTTTAGCCTACTATGATCTTAACGGCGATTTAAAAGTCACTAGTTTTGATGCTCTATTAAGAGTTTGTAAACACTTCAATACAATTGATAGTTATCCAGTTGAAACTGGTAATTATTATTATGATGGAGGTTGTGGTCTTGGAATAACTACCACTAAAGGTGAAGTTATAGTACAACAATCCAACAATTCGGTTATGCTAACTTTTTCTGACAGCCTAACTAACGGTGATCTTTCATTCAAACTCCCAAAAGGAGCTTGGATTGAAAAAGGTTTAGGATTTAATGCTAATAACTCTATCTCTGATCCAAAAGATGGAATCACAAAAATGTCTTTTGTGGCTAGTAATCCTATAAAAAATGGTTCTTCTATAATTATTCATGGAGCAAAAATAGAAGAAATAACATTAACCGGAACTTTGAATAATGGAAAATCCATTATTCTTAAACATTATGGTATTACTGATGTTCCCGAAGAAAAATCAAATTCTGTTCCGACAGAATTTGATCTGTCACAGAATTATCCGAATCCGTTCAACCCTTCAACTACAATTAGCTATGCAATTCCAACCGACGGCTTCGTAAGCTTAAAAATTTACGATATGCTCGGAAAAGAAGTTGCAACATTAATTAACGAAGAAAAACCGGCAGGAGATTATACAATTAGCTTTAATGCTAACAATCTTGCAAGCGGTATGTACATCTATAAAATTTCATCCGGACCATTTAATCAAACAAAAAAAATGATTCTAATGAAATAATTTACTCAGTGCATAAAGTAGCACTGCTTTGGCCCTCTCATAAAAAAGAGGGCTTTAGTTTGCCAAATTTCTAAATTCTGTGCGGGATGGGGTAATCGAAACCCCGTCTAATCCTTGGGAAGGACTCATTCTGCCACTAAACTAATCCCGCAATATTATTACTTTATCATATTTTTAATATATAAAAAATCCTACAATTCCAATCTACGCCATAGCGTAGATGTAAGATTCACAAAAAACCTAAAGGCAGAGGCAACGCCTACGCCCTTCTATTACTTTTTTTCTTTTATTTCTAAAAATTCTTCTTTAGGTGTTTCCAGGAAGCGTGGACTTCTTTTTTTAGATTTTCTATGTCTTTGTCGCTAAATTTCTTGTTTTTATTGTAGCTAACTAATGCTTTATTTATAAATTCTTTATATTCTTTCTCTCCCATCTTTTTTATTTTCTTTATTTGTGGAGCAATATATTTATAAAATTCTACTGATTTATTTTTTACTTCTTTTGTCATTTCTTTTCCTGCCTTTGATGTTGCAAAAAATCCTGCTGCTACACCAAGTGCCGCACCTATCAATGCTCCACTTAAAAACTTACTACTTTTTTCTTCTTTTTTTGTCTGTTTTTTCATCCCGTTTAGAAATCATACCATTCGTATATATATTATTTATATATAAAGATAGTTGATTTATGTTATTTTTATAATCTTATCCCATTTTGTAAATTTCTAACGGGATTCATATTTTTTATCCCGTTAGAAGTAGAGGCTCGCTGCGAGCCCTCGCGACTTCTAACGGGATTTGTTAAACGAACTAATAATCTTCTTTATATTCTTTTTAATTTTTACATATGTATGTGCAATATCATCAGAAATACTACGAGTATCTCTCAAAATACATATTAAATAATACATAACAATCACTAACAATACACCAACAACTAATATTGCTATTGATGATACTAAATAAAAGATTGTTTGAGAGATTATAAACATAATTATATTTTAAACCTTTTTTTCACCCAATGCCATAATAATTTTAATAACAGTATCAGGATTAAGTGACATACTCTCTATCCCTTCATCTACTAGGAATTTAGCAAATTCTGGATAGTCAGATGGAGCTTGCCCACAAATGCCTATATACTTCCCTTTTTCTTTACATTTATGAATAATCTCTGCTACAAGTTTTTTAACAGCAGGATTATTTTCATTTGATATGTGAGTCACTATTCCAGAATCTCTATCAAGCCCTAAAGTAAGCTGGGTCAAATCATTTGAACCGATAGACATACCATCAAAAATCTCAAGAAATTCATCAGCTAAAAGAATATTTGAAGGAATTTCACACATAACATATACTTTTAATTCTTCATCTTTTGTACGATCTAAACCATATTCCTTCATCACATCTATCACCTTTTTACCCTCTTCTGGAGTACGACAAAATGGAACCATCGGAATGACATTCGTAAGACCCATATCTTCACGCACTATTTTCATAGCCTTACATTCAAGACCAAAAGCATCTTTAAATTTAGGATCATAATATCGAGATGCACCACGCCATCCTAGCATTGGATTCTCTTCGTGAGGTTCATACATATCTCCACCTATAAGTGTGCGATATTCATTCGTTTTAAAATCTGAAAGACGAATAATAACTTTTTCTGGATAAAACGTTGCACCAATTTTTGCTATACCAAGAGCAAGCTCATCAACATAAAATTGAGTCTTATCTTTATATGCATATGTAATGTTATCAATTTCTTTTAATAATTTTAATATTGCGGGAGTCTTTTTTCCTATTTTTAATTTCTTATAATTAATCAAAACATTTGGATGAAGACGAATATGAGAAGCGATAATAAATTCTAATCTTCCCAAACCTACCCCTTGTGCTGGAAGATGACAACTCTTAAATGCTTCATCAGGAGAACCTATATTTACCATTATTTTCGTATTTGTTTTAGGTAATGCGTCTAGACGGTGCTCTACTATCTTAAATGGCAATGTTCCAGTATACACATTGCCTACTTGCCCTCCTGAAGAGTCTACAGTAACATCCTGGCCGTTTTTAAGCACTTTTGTAGCATTATTAGACCCTACAATACAAGGAATACCAAGCTCACGAGAGACTATAGCCGCATGAGAAGTACGCCCACCTTTGTCTGTAATAATAGCACTCGCTATTTTCATTATTGGCTCCCAATCTGGATCTGTAATCTCTGTGACGAGCACTTCTCCTTTTTTAAACGAAGAAATATTTTTTGCACTAGAAAGAACACGGACTTTCCCACTTCCAATTTTAGAACCGACAGCGATACCACTCACCAAAATTTTGCTCGTTTTTTGTAATTGATATTCTTTTAATACATTTTTATCTTGCCCAGATACGACAGTCTCAGGACGTGCTTGCACAATGAAAAGCTCACCTGTCTTTCCATCTTTTGCCCATTCTATATCCATTGGTTGATAACGATTATGTTTTTTAGAAAAATATTTTTCTATTTGTAAACACCATTTTGCAAGCTTTGTAGCTTCCTCATTTGTAATACAAAACTTTTTTTGTTCTTCTACTGTAACTTTTGCTTCCTTTGTACCATCTTTTGCATAAACAAGTTTAATATTTTTCTTACCGATATTTTTCCCAATTATTGAATTCTTACTTCCATTTTCTAATGTTGGTTTAAAAACAATAAATTCATCTGGAATAACTTTTCCCTGAACAATAAATTCTCCCAAACCATAAATACCATTTATTAAAATAACTTTATCAAAGCCTGTCTCAGTATCTATAGTAAATGCCACACCTGAAGAAGATAAATCAGAACGCACCATACGTTGTACACCCACAGACAAAGCTGCATCAAAATGTGAAAATCCTTTATCTGCTCTGTAAGAGACAGCTCTATCAGTAAATAAAGATGCAATACATTTCTTTGTTGCTACAAGTATGTTTTCAATACCATGTATGTTTAAATAAGTTTCTTGTTGACCTGCAAATGAAGCTCCTGGAAGATCTTCCGCTGTAGCAGAAGAACGCACTGCGACGTCACTATTTTTACCATATTTTTCTCCCAGCTCTCTATATGCTTTAATCACTACATCTTGTAAATCTTGTGGCAATTTAGCTTTTAAAATAGCCTCACGCACTTTTTTAGCACGAACTTGAAGATTCTTAAGATCACGAGTATTTAAATCTAAAAGAATTTCTTTTATTTTCTCATCCAATCCTGTTTTTCTAAAAAAATGACGATAAGCATCGGCTGTCAAAGCAAAACCATCTGGGACATTTACACCAAGTGGCACGAGATTCGAATACATTTCTCCTAATGCAGCATTTTTACCTCCTACAATAGGAACATCATCAATGCCTACTTCACTAAACCATTTCACAAAAACATCCTTTTTTTCTTTTATCATAATCACTAAATTTTATATTATTAATAATCAATACTTTTTAGTATATATAAAGATATTATAGCATAATTTACAAAATCTATATTTTAGAAATTTTTATTAACCTATCATATTTTACCTTTCTTTCAGATTTTTCTGGTGCACCTGATTTGAGACCAAAACAACCAAAAGCAAAAGCTAAGTCAGCTATAAAATCATCATTAGTTTCTCCACTTCTGTGACTGACTATGAGCTCTACATCATTTAGACGAGCCAATTGCATCGTTTCAAGTGTCTCTGTTAAAGTGCCTATTTGATTTGGTTTTATAATCATTGCATTTATACTATTTTTCTCAATTGCTTCTTTTAAAAGAACTTTATTTGTCACAGTTAAATCATCTCCTACCACTATCAAATTATTTTGATTTTCTTTTAATTTTCTAAAACTTTCAAAATCCTCTTCATCAAAAGGATCTTCGATAGACAATAAATTAAATTCTGTAATTAAAGATTTATAAATATTCATTAATTCTTCTTTTGTAATTTCTTGACCATCAACTTTGTATTTACCATCATTATAAAAAGAAGAGGAAGCTACATCGAGTGCAAGCATTACTTTACCTTCTAAATTATTTTCTTTTATTGCCTTACTTAAATATTCTAGAGGTTTTCTGATATTACTTATCTTTGGAGCAAAACCTCCTTCGTCACCTAAAACAAGAGATTTTTCTCCTAATTCTTTTTCAATAATTTCTTTTAGACTATTTTGTATTTTAATACCAATTTCAACAGCTTCACTTGCATCGTCTTTATCAGAAACGACATGATATTCTTGAAAAGCCAAATCGTTCTTCGCATGCTTGCCTCCATTTATTAAATTCATATAAAGATGTGGAATTCTTCTAGATGGTTTTATCTCCATTAGAATACGTAGATGTTCAAATGTTTCTACATTAGATACTTTCGCTGCCGTCTTAGCACAAGCTATACTCACACCTATCATTGCATTTCCTCCTAAATTATCTTTATTAGAAGTTCCATCTAGTTCAATCATTATTCTATCAATTTCTCTTTGATTTAAAACATCTTGACCTATCAAAGCAGGAGCAATTATGTTATTTACTTTTTCTATTACATTTTTTACACCTTTTCCATCTTCATCATGTAGCTCATGAGCCTCATGAATACCTGTAGAAGCACCAGAAGGTACAGAAAAACTATCAAATTTTTCATCTACCCAAACTGTCACCTTCAATGTTGGATTACTTCGTGAATTATTTATTTCTTCTGCTATTATTTTTGTAATTTTATTTTCCATATTTTTTAAAATTCCTTAACCTATCATATATGCTAGACTAAGGAATTTTTTATTATTTTTATTTCTTTGTTAAAAGAATCATTAAGTCTGAAACATTTACACCAGTGGGGCCTGTGTTTATTAGATCACCTGACTTTTCAAATATATTATAAGAATCAAAACGTTCTAAATAATCATTAACATTTAAATCTAATTTTTCTATTTTCTCTATTGTGCTTTTATCTACTATTGCTCCAGCTCTATCACTATTGTCCATACCATCAGATGCAAAAGATATAAAGAGAGAATCATCATCGATTAATTTTTTCTTAATTACAGAAAGCCCCATATGAAGACTCCTGCCACCTTTTCCGCTCTTATCTTTAACTTGTATACTTGGCTCCCCCGCTGCCAAAACCACAGAATTATCTTTCTTTAATATAAATATTCTTTCCAATGCTTTATCTATCACATCATACAGATCAGTAGAAGCAATATTTACTTTCAAATCAAATTCTTTTGCTTTCTTTTCCATCGCTTTTACTGCAATTTTATTAGAGACAAGTATAAAATTATAAACTTTTTCAAAATATTTATCTTCTTTTGTTGTTTCAATCAAATCAAATTCACCTAAATTATTATTTAAAATAATTTGTTTAGCATCATTTATGGTAGATCTATCTTTATATGTAGGACCAGAAGCAACACTATCAAAAAGATCTCCTGGAACATCAGAAAATATAAGACCAACTACTGTCGCAGGATAAGCCATCTTTGTAAGTCCACCACCTTTTAAAAGAGATAAATGTTTTCTGACTGTATTGATCTGATTTATTGTTTTACCAGAGCCTAGAAATGCATCATAAAGTTTTGCACCTTGCTTATATTCACTTTCTGGGTAACAAAGAAGAGCAGAGCCACCACCAGAAACAAGCACTATTATAAGATCTTCTTCTGTAGATTTCTCAATTAATTCATATATCTTTCTTCCAGCTTCTACGTTTGCTTCTGATGGCCTTGGATGGGTACCAGCAAAAGTCTCTATGTATTTTGTATCAACTTTCTCTAGACCAATAACGACTCCACCACTAATTCTATCTCCTAAAATTCTCTCTAGGGCTAAAGCCGCATCACAAGAAGATTTACCAAAACCAACAATTTTAATATTTTTAAATTTGGATAAATCAAACTCTTTTTCTTTTATTGATAAAATATTACCTACAAGATAAATATAAGCATCTATCACTTTTTCTGTGCTAATGGCATTATATCCTGCTTCCATTATCTCTAGTGCTATTTTACGATTTGGAGTTATAGCCAACTCATCAAAATTTTTAATAAATCCCGTACGAAATTTTGTCATTGTTTATTTTAAAATAATTATTAATGTCTATAAGTATATACTGATATTTCGTACGGGATAAATCTTTCACTCATTTTTTATTTTACTAAATTCTGTAAATTACCAGACATAAAACTTTTTATATTTTCTATCGTTGTCTTTACGATATCATTCTCTGCTTCTTTAGAATAAAAAGCAATATGAGGAGTAATGATAACGTTTGGCATATCTATGAGCACATGATCTTCAAGAAGTATCTTATAATCTTTTACCTTTTCTGATTTAGAAATATCAGAAAGTATCTCAAATTCTTCTTTTAATTCCCTTTCACCCTCCAATACATCGAGTCCTGCACCAGCAATTATCTTTTCTTCAAGCCCCCAAATAAGAGCATCTGTGTCTATAAGCTCACCTCTTGCAGTATTTATTATATAAACACCTTTTTTCATTTTTGTAATACTCTCTTTATTTATAAAATGATAATTCTCTTTTGTATAAGGAGCATGTAAGGTAATAATATCAGAAGACGAAAAAACTTCATCTAAATCTTTATATTCAAAATCATTCTCTTTTGCAAAATCTAAATCTGAATATAAATCATACGCTACGACTTTCATATTAAAACCTTTAGCAATCTTTATTACATTTTTACCTATTTTACCTGTCCCTATGACTCCAATAACTTTCCCATGTAAATCAAAACCCTGAAGCGAAGAAATATTAAAATCCGCACCTTCTTTCAAATTATTATAAGCATCATAAATCTTTCGTGATAAATTTAAAAGTAAAGCAAAAGCAAATTCAGCTACAGTATAAGAACCATAAGCTGGAACATTGGATACCTTTATTTCCTTACTTTCAGCATATTTATAATCAATATGATCAAATCCAGTAGAACGAGTAGCAATAAATTTTAAATTATTTAAATTATCTATTATATTCTTATCTAATTTAGAATTAATAAAAACAGATACAACATCAGCATCTTTTGCTTTATCTATATTTTCTTCATTTAATTTCTCTTCAAAACAAAAAACTTCATTATTTGGTAAAAGTTCTTTAAGAATTTTTTCTTCATTATTAAACACTTCAAAAAATACTATTTTCATACTCTTATTGTATCAACAATTAATTATTTAAACAAATTCTTTAAAAAAGAAAAAAAACCATTAGAATTAGTCTTTTTTCCTTCTATTAGTGAATTCTTTTCATCTACAACAAGTATCATATTTTCACCCTCTTTTGCTAAACCAAATTTCTCTCTAATGCTCTCTTCTACCCCTTTTTCTGTTTTTAATTTTGAAATTTCAGAATTAAGCTTCTCTTTTGATTTTTCTAATTCTAATATTTTATCTTCCACTATTTTCCTATTTTTACTTGTATCTTCCATTTTATTCATAAAACCAAACATACTAAAAATAAAAAATAATATGAGTACACCAAAAAATATCAAAAATGGCTTTGATTGCATTATATTTTCGAACCTTCCCTTTTTTTGAAAATTCCTCATCCCGTTAGAAGCAGATCACGATCAAGTCGCATATCTGATATATTAAATTATTAATTTTTATGATATTTGATTTCATGTTTTATTTATGTCTAAATTATGATCGTAGCTTCTAACGGGACTCATAATATGTTATCATTATAGTATGTTTTTCAACAAAAAACACCAAAAGAAAATACAAATGATCTGGTCAGTACTTGTCGTATTGATAATAATAAGTATGATTTTACTTTATTCTCCTATATTTACTATAAAGTAAGGTAAAGCAAAATAGTAGATTATCATTTATAAAGCACAAAAATTTTTTGCTAAAAATTTTCTCTGTCCGTCGTCGACACTCCTTCCAAGATTTTCTAAATAATAATCTACTATTTTGCTACTCTCCAGAGCGCATCATTTTTAGAAATACATCCTGTGGAATATTTATCTTTCCTCGTTCTTTCATTTTCTTTTTACCTTTCTTTTGTTTATCTCTAAGTTTATTTTTACGAGTCACATCTCCACCATACATATGTTGAGTGACATCTTTACTAAATGCTTGTAATGTTTTAGAAGATATTATACGTCCTAGTGCTCTGCCTTGTATTTTTGTAACAAACATTTGTCTTGGTAGAATACTATGCAATTTTTCAACTAGATTTTCTGCCTCTTCTTCTACTCTCCTTTTAGAAACAACTCTAGAAAAAGCTGCTACTATGTCATCAGCTACCAATACATCTAGCCTAGTTACATTGGCTTTACGCATATCATCTATCTCATAAGAAATAGATCCATACCCAGAAGAAACACTTTTTAATTCATCAAAGAAATTACGCATAAGTTCACGAAGTGGCATTTTTACAGAAATAGAAGAACGATTGTTTCCGAAATTATCTGTCTCACCTATTTCAGCTTCATGGTCAAAAAGAAGTTGCATAATAGCACCAATATATTTTATCGGTAAAATTATTTTTAAATTTACCCAAGGTTCAAATACAATATCTATGTTTCCATCATCTGGAAAAAAATAAGGTGAATAAATCTTTACTTTTTTACCATTTCTCAATAAAACTTCATAAGTAATAGAAGGTGTGGTTATAACTAATTTCAAATTAAATTCACGTTTTAATCTTTCTGTAATTATCTCTAAATGTAGCATTCCAAGAAAACCACATCTAAAACCTCGCCCTAAAGACCCTGAAGATTCTTCTTCATAAGAAAAAGACGAATCAGAAAGTCTCAATTTACCCAAGGCCATTTTAAGTTCTAAAAAATCATCTGCATTTTTCGGAAATACAGATGCCCAGACTACAGGCATCGGTTGCATATATCCAGGTAATGCAGGAAGCGGATTCTTTTCTCTTGTTATAGTATCTCCTACAGAAGCTATACCCGGCCTTTTTATACCTGTGACAATATATCCAGTATCTCCAGCTTCTAAATACTCACGAGGGGTTTCTTCTGGAGAAAAAGTGCCAACTTCAAGAGAAATAAATTTCTCACCAGATACAGAAAATATTAAACTCTCCCCCTTTTTTACTTTTCCATCAAGTAATCTGACAAAAACAATGACACCTCTATGATTAGAATATTTAAAATCAAAAACAAGTGCTCTTAAAACATTTTCTCCTTTATAATTCTCTACTGGTGGAGGAATACGTTTTATAATTTCTTGTAAAAGATTTTCAACACCTTCACCTGTACGTCCAGAAACAAAAAGTATTTCATCTTGATCACAATCTAAAAGTTCTATGACTTCTTTTGTCACTTCCTCTACTCGAGCAAGTGGTGAATCAATCTTAGATAACACTGGAATTATTTTTATGCCTCCATCACGTGCCATATGAAGAGTGGTAAATGTCTGTGCTTGTACTCCTTGCGTCGCATCGACTAACAATATAGAACCTTCTACAGCTTTTAAGGCACGAGAAACTTCATAAGAAAAATCTATATGCCCGGGAGTATCTATCAAATTCAGAATATATTCTGAATTTGAATTTTCAATTTTTAATTTAGAATTTTCACTAGAAATTGAATCATTGATTGGAAACTGGAAATTGGAAACTGGAAATTGGGGTCTATACTCCATCCTAACAGGTTGCATTTTAATTGTTATTCCCCTTTCACGTTCAAGATCCATAGAATCAAGAACTTGATCACGCATTTTACGTTCTGGAATAGTATGTGTTATCTCAAGCATACGGTCAGCCAAAGTACTTTTACCATGATCTATGTGTGCAATTATAGAGAAATTTCTTATATGTTTTAAATCCATCCATTAAATATAACAGAATTAAGAAAAAAGAAAACCATACAAATTCTTGATATATATCTTCTTCATAAGAAAGTTAATAAGTTTACACATATACACCATGGTTGATATGTGTAAAGAGAATTACTTTTTTATATAAGATTTTGCTAATTTAAAAGTTTTGAAATTCTCCCCTATTTTTATTTCTTTCAGATAATCTAAAAAACTTTTTGGTAATGGAGAAGGTCCAACCCAAACACTTTTCTGAATCATTATATAGCCAAATTTTACTAAATGTCTTCTAAACCAATCGCGTTCTTTTCTTTGATTATGTGGAATATCATACATAACTATTAAATTTTTTGAGTCATTTTCTTTAAACGGTGAAGAAAAAGTAATATAATAAAAATTTCTTTTTCTATTTTTTGTTTTTACACAACTTTTTTTATCATTTGAAAAAACTGGAATACCAAAAGAATTAACTTCTATTCCCTTATAGTAAAATCTCTTTTTAAAACTCATATATAAATGATACCACAAACTACACATATCAACCATGGTGTATATGTGTATAAATATGCATTCTTTAACAAAAAAAGAAAATGATTATTCTTTAAGCTAAGAGTGAATAATACCTAGTCAAGCTAGATTAAGAGATTTAGAGTTCTTCCTGTGGGGAAACCAATACCTGAGAACGCCAAAACTTGGTTTTAAGAGTTTGGATAAGGCTAAGAAATTCTTCATTTTTCAAAATATACAATATTATAATACCAGAACAAATACCTAAAATTCCTGATATGAATCCTTGTAAAAATACTCCCCAAAAAGTAGTAATACCAAATATCGGAGAAAAAATATTTAAACTTAAATAAGTCACTATTCCAATAAAAAATGATGCACCTAAACTTTGAAAAAAAGTCTTAGTGATAAAAGATTCATGCTCCATAAAATCTCTTCGAACAAAATACCAATGTAAAATAAAATTAATAATAGTACCGATAGAATACGCAAGTGGAAGCATCAATACTTCTGTACCAGGAATATCTTCAACTTTCAATAAAGATTCTATAAAATATCGGAACATCGGAATACTCTGAAAGATTTGAAGAAAAAGATAAGATAAAATAACAATTAAAATAGAAGAAAATAAGTTTACAGTAAGTGGTCTCTTTGTGTCACCAGTAGCATAGTAAGCACGAGATAAAAGAGCCACCATACCTTGTGCTAAAACTGACACAGAAAAAATAGCCAAAGATGCTGCGACGAGACGAGTATTATCCCAAGAAAAAGAACCAGAGCCAAGTATCACACGCACTATTTGCGCACGCAATACAATAAAAAGAAAAATAACAGGAAGTGACCAAAACACTATTTGTCTCGCAGTAGACTTCAAATGATTCTTAAATTCATTTTTTACTCCATTATTAAAAGATTTTACTAATGTTGGAAAAGCAGCTACAGCATAAGATATACCAATGATATTAAGAGGTACTGACTGAAGATTGAAAGAAAAATTAAAAATTGAAATAGAACCACTAGAAAGATAAGAAGCAAATGCAATTATTGAAATGAGTGCAATATTATTAAAAGAAAGTCCTAATGTCCTTGGAAGAGACATAAGTGCTATTTTCTTTATTTCTTTAAAATTAATATTAAAAGAAAATCTAGGCTTAAAACCACATCCAAAAGATGCAAAAGCTTGAATCAAAAAATGCATAAATGCTCCCAAAACTACACCAAATACCAATCCATAAATTCCAAAAATAGGGTAAAGAAAAACAATACCTACTATTATACCTATATTATAAAAAATAGGACTCAAAGAATAAATGAAAAATTTACGGAAAAGCTGAGTGATAGTACCAAAAAGATTTGAAAGACCCATCAAGATAGGAGAAAGAAGCATTATTCGTGAAAACAAAATTACCTTTTCTTGCATAGCTATACTAAAACCAGGAGTAATGAAAAATATTAAATAAGGCATAATAAAAAAAGCTATTATGGAAATAATTATCATTACTATAAAAAATACAGTAAATACATTATTCAATAATTTTCGTGCTTCATTTGTCACAGTATCCCCTTTCATCTTTTCCAAAATGAAAGGGATTAAAACTGTAATAGAAGCTAAAGATGCAATAGAAATAAAGATGAGGTCTGGCACACGAAAAGCAGCATAATAAGCATCGAGCCCAGAAGATGGACCTATAAAATGAGCAATAAATCTATCACGAAAAAGTGCTAAAATCTGAGAAAGAAATGTAAAACAACCTAAAAGAAGTGCAGCTTGATTTATATTTCCATATTCCTTACTGAAAATTTTCAAGATCTTCTGCATCCCGTTAGAAATTTAAAAAACCATTCTTTTTATAAAATAATACTGTCATATAATTTAATATACCTGAATTTCTAACGGGGTGCATTTTCTTTAATTATTATTGTGTTTTTTTAGTATCTTTTGTTGTAGTGACTGGAGCTATCGCAGGATTTCCATTCTTTAAAGCATTTACATACTGTATCAAATCTTTATTGTTAGGAAGAAGAGAAAGTGCATTTTCTGCATAAGATATAGCAGCACTATTATTACCATCACTTTTTTCTATTTGAGAAAGAGTGATCAAAGTCTCTATATAATCAGGTTTTAACGTAAGAGCTTCTTTTGCTGTATCTCTAGCCTCTTTTGTTTTTCCATCTGCAAAATATACTCGTGCTGTAGCAAGTTTGATTCCTGGATTTAATGGATTAAGAACAGATGCTCCTTTATAAGATTCTACTGCTTTACTATATGCATCTTTCACACCCAACAATCCGACAGTATTATATACATCACCTAATAAACTTGAATTTAAATAATTTGTCTTATCATAAGAGACTGCAAGTTGTGCACCATTTACTGCTTGATCAAAACTTGATTGTAAATCTGCTTTATCTGCTTCTGATAATGAAGATGTACCTTTAGATACTATTGAATTAATCTTCGTAAGATAAACTTGTGCATAAGTACGTAAATACAAATCATTTTGATGTAATGAGATAGCTCTACTTATAGAATCTTCAGCAATTGGAATAGATGTAGCAGATAATGTCTTTCCAAAATATGAGACGGAAGCTAATCTTTCAATATATTTAAATCCAGTTGCTGCTGAAACCATCATCAATATCACAAGAATGAGTATTGAGAAAAAACTTTTCCTTGGATCATCTAAGAATGAAAATGAGATCTCTCCGTCTTGATAGGAAGAAGAAGCTAATCCTATAAATGCTCCAGTGAAAGCAAAAGCTAATAAAAAGACGACTCCACCTGTAGAATAAAAAAAAGAAGAAACAAACAGATAAAGAGCTGCTACAAAGAATACTACAACTTCCCAATTTAAATTATTCTTAATACTAGAAAAAAGAGATCTTGCACCAGTAAGTAAAAATAAAACAAAGAATACAAGCCAAGACAATATGCCTAAAGAACCAGTGGTAGAAGCAAAAGTTGGCAACAAACCTGAACCTGAATTAAAAGAAGTATCCCAAAATTGAGTAGAATTAATGACCATTGGTTTATACATTGCCCATACTTCTCCAAATTTATTTGGTCCTACACCTAAAACTGGATTATTCATCAAGGCTCCACCCGTGACAGACATAGTAGCAGAAAATGAAGGTCTGACTTCAACATTAGACAGACCTAGACTATTTGGTAAAAGACCTCCGATAAATTGACCTGACATAAAGAATAAAAGTGAAATCATAACAACAGCAAAAGAAAAAGCTGGGAATTGTTTTCTCTCACCTTCTTTTGGTTCTTTACCAAATGAATATGAAATTTTGTAAACAAAAATAATCAAAGCAAAGACGCCAAGGAGCTCCCAAATCAATGGGAAATTTACTGCTGCAGACAACACGATTGAAAATACAATTAAAACACCTAAAAGCCATTTAATCGTTTTTGAAATTGAAAAGAATTCAATCATAAAAAGAGACATAATAGTAGAAAATCCAGCAAAAAGTCCAAAAGTATTCCAAGATCCTAAAATATTATCAGTCTTTCCACCTAATACACCTAAAGATAATATATCAGGTAAAAACAAACGGAAACTTTGGAATATAAATAATACAGCAGAAGATATGATGACTCCCCAGAAGACAGTCTTAGCATTATTAATATCTTTTAATACGATAGAAGAGACTAGCATTAAAAGAAATGCACCAAGCATGAAATAAAAAGTACCTACATCTAACATTATCCCAAAAAGAGATATTTGAGTTGCAGAAGAAAATAAAGCAGAAACAAGAACTACTAAAAGAATACCAAGACCAGAAAGTAAAAGCCAAGACTTCGGTACACTTATTCTACCATCAGAAAAACGAGCTGATATCCAAAAAATAATTGAAATAACTAAACCCAATACTAAAAGCAAACCTTTTGATGTCTCGACAGGTATCTGTGTAAAAGGTAAAAAGAAAACTGGTAATAATACAACGACTACAAAAAGAGACCAAAACGAAATCCTATCTAAAATATTTGATAACATATTATTTTTAATTTATTTTTAAAAACACTTATAAAAATCTAAAAACTTCCGACTTTATTAATAAAAACATTATATCACTTTATTATAAGTAAATCATCTATTACATCAATTACAGAAGCTCTAAGATTAAGAGAAGTAGAAAGAAGTAAACTAAAACTCTCATAAACACCATCACCAGTCACATTAAATATTTTATTTTTAGCAACTTTCATCTCATTAGAAATATCTTTCCAATTATTATAAGATTTAATAAAAATACTACCATTTATTTTACTTATTTGTTTATAAGAAGTAATAAAAGCACTGCCATTTATCTTGGCTAATTCCATAGATATAGAAACATTTAAATTCATAAAAGATAAATATAATGAACCAAATGTATCCTTCGTCAATTGTATTGTTCCATCATAAAGATTTACAAAAGAATAAGAAAATTGATCTCTCATTATGCTGACTAACTGTACCATTCCATCATATAGATTTTCAAAACTATTATAAAAATCATTTATAACATTTATAAATATTTCTTTTGTTTGTTTGATAAATGTAGACGTAGAAGATGGTCCTTTTTCCTTTTCTTTTACTGTAAGAACTGGAGAATTTTCTGTATCATTTTCATTTCTCCAAGTCGTACGTACACAAGAAGATGAATCATTACAATCAAATTTAATCCATCCACCATAAGGCCCAGATGCCCAAGCCCAACCATTCCATTCACCTGTTTTAGGATCTATTATTACTTTTTGTCCTGTTACAGAAAAATTAATGGCACCTGACGTCTCACTCCAAGCTATACCTTTCAATAATCCTGTTTTAACATCTGCAAAAGAAACTCCACTATAAGGAGTATTGAAAACAATCCAACCTAGCTCCCCTCCCCACACTTTTCCGCTGAGACCATTTATGGTATCTATTACAAGTGGATTATTTTCTGATATTTCAAAATTAATTATTTCTGGATTATCACATTCTACGTTTCTGCAAACTTTCGCTTTATTATTTTCACCGACATTTATCGTAGGTGATTCTGATGTATCTATATATCCGGTCTTTATATCACTAGGAAATTCAAAAAGTTTAACAGGTAAAGTTATGGCAAAACTTTCAGGAATACTAAATACAAAAAACATATTAAATATGAATGTGCTGAAGATTATTATTTTTAATATATTTTTATGACACATTTTTTTATATCATATACTCAGTGTTTCGGGATTTATTTATAATATCATATTTTATTCATAATTAATAAACACATTTTATCATTATATCATATCAAAATCAAATTTAATACTTAAATCCGCCAGCTCCTTTTTTCTCTTTTTCGTCACCATACTCAGTACGAAAACGTTTCCAAGATTTTTCAAGATGAAACATTTTCGTGCGACTTTCTGTATATCTTCCTATAAGATCTTCAATTAAATTTTGGTCAATTTTCGAACCATAAAGCCCTAATATATGCTCTAAATATACAACCATCTTATTTGATGTAGACATCGCTTTTTCTAAATAACCCACACCGAGTGCAAAATCAGCAAAACGCAAAGAATGTGATTCAGCTACAAAAAGTGGCACAGCTAATGAGCAATCCATAAGACGCTCTGTGTAAGCATATTTTAATTTTACAAGAGTAGGCACAATATTTTTTGATATCAAAACTGCACATTCTATTGGCTTTTGATAGACATCTAAATCACGAAAGGTTTTGACTGGCCTTTTGGGTGTAAATGTTTTTTTATATGTTCCCGCACCGAAATTACCTGATGGTTTGTATCCTCCCACATATTCATTTCTTGTTTTATCCCATTTTTTTTCTTCCATAATGTTTTTAGACAATAATAACTTTTCTGTTATTTCTTAAGAAAATTTTTCTTTGTAACTATTGAACGACCCAACCTTTTTTCTAATTTCTTTCGAGCACCACCAGCAATATTTCCTCCAGCACGAGCATCTGCTTTTAATTTAGAGACCCCTTTGGAATTTTCAGTACGGTGTATTTCGGTGGTAGCTCTCTCACCGAGCATATTAAAAATCAATTCAAAATCATCCATATGATCACGCAAATTTTGACGTTTCAATCCCTTTAATTTTTTGTATTCACTTGGAGTAACACCAAAGGTTGCTTTAGAAATTTCGGCTGTTAAAATCTCATAGTCTTTGTTTTCTTTCGCTCCGCGATTTTTCCATTCATCGGTTAATTCTTCACGAATAACAATTCCTCTCATTCTTTTTTCAATCCAATCATCACCATAACCTTTTAGCTTATAAAGCATTCTGGTTCGTTTGGTTGCTAGTTCTGGGTTTTCTATTTCTTGAATACGCTCATAACCAACTTTTGCCAACCATCGCTTAAATGGTTCAGCTTTAGGTGATGGGATTGATTGAACTATACGAAACGTATCTTCAGTATTTGCACAATCGGTTTCTCTCATTTTTCCGTCAGGAGCCAATAATTTCAACTGTCGACAAATTGTAGACAATTCAATTCCATCTTCAAGTTTTACTCTAGTTTTCATTGCATACCAATAATCTCTAGGCTTATTACTATCCGTCAAAACTTCAATAATATCAATAACAGAAAAATACCACTCATTATTATAAAGTATTTTGCGAACTTGTTTGTTTTTAAATAAAACTATTTTTGTTATGTTCTCCATTTTTTTATTTTAACACATATCACACAATAATTACTTTACTATTATTTTCTCGTGGTACTTCGACATTAGTACCATCTTTAAAATGAATAACACGTTTTCGTGGTTTTATTGCTTTAGTCTGTATTTTCTTTACAACATGAAGTGGGTAAAATTGAAAATAATCTTTTTCATCAAACCATGCACAAGTAAATTCAAAAAGTCGCAAACCTGTCAAACGTGAAAGCGCTAATGCATACCAAGTGAGTTGTTCTATCGGAGTTTCTTTAGCAGCATTTGGTTTATAATCCATAATATGTACTTGCCCATTTCTTATTTGAATAAGATCAATATGTCCCGTCAATAGACGTGGAAATGGAACAGGATTTTTTGATCCTTTTAAAATAATAGTCCCTAAAGGAGATGCTTTACTACTATCAATATCGGCAGCGGGACGATTACTAACCTTAAACTTCAATACATTCTCCATATATTCTACATCTTCTTTTCTAATATAGACAGGCACTTCTGTAGCTACTGTGCAAGAATCATTAGCAATAAAAAATCGCTGAAGTGCTTCGTGTCGTGCCTTGTTTTCAGAGACTGTCTGTAAAACAAATGCAGCTAGACGATTTGCATAATTTGTCTTTGACCTCACAATCATATCAGCAGTACTAAATTTACTTCGCACATCACTCATTCTCTCTCCATCTTGAAAATATTGGTGTGGCGTCTCAGAAGAAACTGCATTCAAATATTCTTTAAGACGCCCTAGATTACGATTTCTAAATTCTGTAAGCATTAGAGTCGTTTTAGGACGATGATAACGAAAACGATAAAGCTGACGGTGTGCCATTGAGACGACTTCAATAGTATCTTTCGGTTTACACATTTTAATTGCATATGGACGCAAACGTTGATAACGACAAAGCTCACTATATTCATTTATCCAACTTGAAAGAGTTGCTGGAGTAGGTGCAATAAAGTCTCTCGAGAACGGCTCAATGCTTCTGTCAACATCGGCACTGGGAAGATTAAATTTTTTTTCAATTATTCTACAAGTTTCCTCAAGTGAAAATCCTAAATTATAATAACTCATAGCCTCAATAACTACATTCAATGGAAAATGTTTTCCTTTCACATCCTGTGCAGTAAAAGTACGAGCACATTCTTCATTTTTACATAAATAAAGCTGTACTACTTGATATTGATTTTGACGAGTACCACGTTTGACAAAATTTTTAGATTTACAATAAGGACAACATTCAGCTATTTTACTTTCACCAATTGATTGTTTAGAATTTTTATCTGAAGTAGACCAATCAATCGTTGGTAAATCAGTATCAATATCTAAATTTTCTATATTTTCGCTTGACCCCGTTAGAAACTTACCTATTAAAGGTTTTTTATAGAAAGTTTTATTCTTTTTTGTTTCTAACGGAGTTGACATATTATTTTCCTTTTGCTATACTTATAGTACAAATTCCCATTAGGGACAATCCTCTCACGAAAGTGAGAGTGCAATATCTAAAAAACGGCCTTATGTAGGGCTGTTTTTAGTTTTATAAAAGATCCACTACCTACCTTATCTATTTTTCTTACTAATCTTTTTGAAGAAATAGTTTTGGCTTGAGATAAAAGAGCTGATGTTTCAAAATTAATCGTTTCTATTTTAATTTTAAAATAATATTTATTTTCCTTATCCACGGAAGAACATGGAATACCAAACAAAAGTTCTTTATTAAATTTTTTAATAATAACAAAAGGACGAATAAAATTAGAATCCTTTCCATTTTCTTCATGCCCAATATTCTCTCCTATATTAGCCCACCAAACATCTCGCTCCTCGAAACTCGGCGATTGTTTTTTATAGTGAAGCAGTTCTTTTATTTTTATCCACTCCAAAAATTTTTTCATATTTTTTTACTTTAACACGAATTCTCTCATATCAACCCGTTAGAAGTCGGGAGCGTTTTAATCGATTTTTCAAATAACGTTTTCCTTGACCGGACTTCAAATATTTTTCTCGTACAAATGCATCATCCTTATTTAAACATGCTTCATAATATACTAATTCAAACGGGCCACGACTTTTTGTAGAAAACACTTTATTGTTGTTATGTTTCTTAAAACGCTCCCGCAAGTCGTTGGTAGCTCCAGTGTACCAATGACCATCTTTTTTACTTTGTAATACGTAGGTATAAAACATAATTAAATTATACAACGACTTGACTTCTAACGGGTATCACGAGCTAAAGGGGTTAAAATAGCATTACTTTCCGTGTTTTTAGGTTCTTTATTTGCTATTCGTGATACAAATTGAAGGGAATTTTCAATTTTTAATTTTACAATTTTCATTCAATTTTCAATCATTAATTTTCAAACTAGACGTAATTTTTTGAAAAATCAATGTAAGTTCCTGAGCCTCTTTCCATAATTTTTCTATTATTTCTAATTGTTCTAATGAAAAACTTTTCAACATTCTAAGCCAATGTTTTGTTTCTTGTGCCTCTTTTTTACATATAAATATTTTATTTTTAAAATCTTTCTTTGAGCTTGCTCCATTAGCTTCCATGTAATTTGCTCCAATACTTGTACCAGATCTAATTAATTGATTGAGAATAGGATCAGAAAGTTTATCACTTTTTGTTGTACGACAAAGTTTAATTATTTACTCACCAAAAATTGCTGTCCGTTCTTCAAGATTGTATTTGTTTGAAAATTGATCATTTGTCATTTTTTGTATAAATTTTTAATTTTTAATTTTATAATTTTTATTGAATTTTTAATATTTAATCTTCATTGTTCATTGATGATTGAAAATTGAATTTTGATTGTAAATTGATAATTGTTAAATTGAAAATTATTTCTATGGTGCTGGAACTGGTGCTGGTGCTGGTGCTGGTTCTAAAACTGGAGCAGGCTCTGGTATTGGTTCAGATACTGGAACTGGTTCTATCGCTGGAATTGGTTCTGGTTCTGGTATTGGTTCAGATACTGGAACTGGTTCTATCGCTGGAATTGGTTCTGGTTCTGGAAGAGAAGTGATAGGAAGTACTGGAGGAGTGCCTGTGCCTACTATCAC
>Ga0066639_10001499_pt1 | contig 20786 bp, 20 predicted proteins | sample CryGeyCG2114_010_2_FD_59504 | JGI IMG/M metagenome (GOLD analysis project Ga0066639, IMG submission 59504) | Groundwater microbial communities from aquifer - Crystal Geyser CG10_big_fil_rev_8/21/14_0.10 | ecosystem: Environmental > Aquatic > Deep subsurface > Groundwater | place: USA: Utah...
GTGGATCCGAACACCGCAGCACCGTCCACGGTAATGCTTCCGCTTGCAGTGAGGTTTCCTTCTACGTGGACGTCATCCGTAAACTGGAAACGGGCATTGGTTACATCCCACCGCAATATTTCATTGGCACTGTCACCAAATCGCAACTCTATATTTGTGGATCCGTCTCCATCGTCAATTATCTGGAATGCCTCTGTATTCACCAGAAGTGTAGGACCCCAGGAACTTGCCTCTGCTACAGACGGTAAAAGACTGGCGAGCAATACACCCACCGCAAGAGTGGCTATACGCTTTTGAATGTTATGGAATAGATGAGGTGACATGATGTCTTTTTTTATATGTGTGACCGATTCTTTCCATTCGATCGAACCATTATACCTCTTTTTCTCTCTCTCGGTAAGGAATGACAACTTGACATATATATAAAAGATGTTTGCCGATTTATGAATACACGCCACCCTTGATATAGGACCATTCATCTCCTATGGAGAAAATACGACAGATCCTCATCGACTACGGACTCTGCAGTAACTCAACATGCTTCATTTTCAACGCACCCAAGTGCATCTGAAAATCATCTTTCGCATACAACTTAAACTTGATAAGGAAGTCCTGTTCAGGGGTCCAAGTGGGAGTTCCCTCAAAAGCAATGTTTGAAGTTGTCCAACTGGTATTCGCCAGCTCAGTAGTGGAACCTGAAAGAGTCACGGGTGATCCGTTCGTATCAAAAACAGAAATATCCATCTTGTTGTTTGTGGTATCTGCTGAGGTAGAGCGGTACGTAATGCTCAGGGGATTTCTTGCCCAGCGAATATAGTCCACAGGAACTGCAATACGTACGATCACATCGTAATCCTGCAGAGACGTAATAGAGCTCGTCCAGAGGTAGTAGTTATTTTTGGAGGTGTTGTCATGCTCGGCATAGAGTTGCCCCACATTGTTCGTGGCATCTCCCTGGAAGGTGGTATTTGCATACTCCGGTTGGAAGACCTGCTGTACAGCATGCTCTCTGTCATCGCTGCTTAGCACCCGAAGATCCGCAACACTGGTTATGGAACCACCCGTTGCTGTAACCGAAGCCAGGGGAATAAAGCTCTTATCCGTTGGGAATGCACTGCCGATTGTGAGTCCGGTAGAGGTAAAGAAGAGATAGTTGGTCGCCTGGTCTGAAAGATTCACGCTTCCGCTGCCGTCATAGTTCGTTATGGCACTATTGACCCGGTAACTACCGCCCGCAATGCTTACAGTCAGACCCGCTCCGCTGGAGACCTTGAGCTGTGTGCCAGCTGCCTCTGTAAGTGAGGTAATGTCCACGCCGTTAATGAGTCCTGTCACAGTGAGGTTTCCCTGAATGCGTGCATCGTCGTTAAAGTTGAATCGACCGTTTGTGATATCGTAGGTAATCTTTTTGGAAAGAGACGTTCCAAACTGCAACGCTATGCTGTCACCGGCGGAGTCATCGGCATCCAGCACAAACTCGTTGCGATTCGTTCCCGAAGGAATGAGCCCTTCTCCCAAGAGTCCCCCGGAGCCCAGTACAGGAATGGAGCCGCTGCTGGTACCGGTGTCCCGCTGATCCAGAAGATCTGCGTTTAGAGCAAAAGGAACGACATCTATGGGTGAGCGGTCGACTGTATCGTCAGTTGAATTTTGATCCAGAAGCTCATATGCCGTATTGGCATCACCGGAAGATTTTACTTCCACCTGTAAGAAGAGGCTGCCAAGTTGGGCGGTAGTATAGGAGCTGAGATCGGGCAGTGCAGTCCCGCTTCCAAGTTCCACAGTAAAGTAGCCGTTACTATCCGGTGTAACGGTATGCACCTCCTGCCAACTGGCATACTCTGCGGCACCAACATCAATGGATCCTGTGGCAGTAACGTCACCATCCACAAAGTCTGCACTCGTCCACCAGCTGAAGCGCACAGAGTGAGCTGTGGTAACAGCATTGTCACTGCTATCCAGCAGATGTGCATCATAAATGATTTTTTGCGGTCCTGTGGTAGCAGCACCGGCACTTATCACAGGCAGAAGCAGGAGCACGGCAGTACATGCTAGCAGTGCGGAGCCGATGCGGATGAATGTGCGCATCATGAATGTTTTGTTTTTATGAGTAATTTGCGTTTCACCGTCTTTGGATACAGCAGGTGATGCTTAAAGTTCGTTTTTGGTTTTGGGGTTCTGATACTAAAAGTTAAGAGAGGCAAAGTACTCAAAGCCTGAGGAATAGCAATCAGCTGTTTGACTCCTTTCAATGCAAAATGTTTCACAATGTGAGATGCAACAGCAAGAGTGCTTCCTATAACAAACAGACTGAATAGTACTATGCCGTATCCTTTCAGCCCCATATGCGACTGCTGCACGAGCACGTTCCACATGCGTTGTCTTTCTGGTGCTGCACTTCTGAGTACTTCATCCCATGAACTAGAAGATGAGTAGTCCTCTGGATAGTGCACGTCATAAATACGAGAAACAGTATCGAACACTGAAGGAATAGGCTGATCTAACTCCAGATCGATTCCATGAGTGAAGATATCCGGGATGGGAGCCTGAGATTGCTCCTGGGAGACAGTGGCCTGCCCTGCTTCCGATGTTGTTTCGGATGCGAGTTCCGGTGTTCTTTCTGCTGCAGGCTCCTCCTTCACTTGTTCATCTACAGACTCAGGTGGCTTTTTAACGCCCTCTTCTGGAGCAGCCGGCTTGGTCCCCTCTTCTGCCGTGGATGGCTTCTGTACACCCGGCACAGTCACAGAGGGTAATGTTCTGCGACCACCTCCACCGCTACTGCCACCTCCGGTATTAGAAGATGGACTACCGCCGGAAGAAGAACCTCCACCGGAAGAAGACTGTACCTGTACTGCAGGTGGTGCAGACACTATTTGGAAACTGGTACTTGCTAGCGGCACACTCTTCCATGTCATTCCCCCTTCATTCAGACTAAAGGAGCCAGATGTCTTGGCACCTCCATCTGCAGTACCTGGGAACTCTGTATAGAGGCGGAATGAGGTACTTTCTGCCGCAATGGCAAATTCACAGCTGAATGCGAAGGATGCAGCAACTACGAGGAGTGTAAAGATGCGCATGCCAGTGGAGATGTATGTGGTACGCATGGCTAGCTGCTGAATGTGGGAGAAATACCAAAGACCTCACCAACCGTTTCCGGAGGTATGGGATCTTCTGCTTGCTGTTTTTCATGTACGAAACTTGATTGTCTCTGTCTCTCCGCAGCCTCCTTTCGCTTTCGACGATGTGCAGGAGTCTCTGCAAAGAAGAATCCCTGTCTCGCAATAACGCGACCAACCGTGGCACTGGATATGCGAACGCCATGATCTCTCTGCAATGACTCAGAAATCTTGTCTTTAGATATGAGCGGCTCTGCGACTCTGCACTGCCTGATGAGCGTGACCACATGAAGAGGTGTCTCCGGCTCGCGCACATTCTTGGGCCGACGGGATTCCTCCTCCAGGGTAGAAAGATCAGATGCACGAAACCGCTGCGCCCAACGCAAAAATGTACTGCGTGCTATGCCGTAGTACCGACAGGTCAAACTCACATTTGTGTTGTGCGTGAGGTAGTACTCAAACCAGCGCAACCTCTTGCGAGCGTCTACCGAAAGTTCCAAGCGGGTCGCGCGTCGCTGCAAACTCCGCACCTCCTTGAGGTTCCAACGAAATGCCTTGTGCTTTCTTGTGTATTTTGAAGCCACTCCTGTTTGTGTGATTTTGTGATGAAAACCATGTCTAGTATAGCATTGTTAAGTTCTCTTGTCCAACATCATTTTGATCTTTTAACACTATTTTCAATAAAGATTTTGATGTTTTAGATATTTTGATGTAACAGATGCATCTGATATTTCCGCTGAACAGAGATCTGCGCTTCATTTTAAAATGATCAGATACAAGTGGCTGATGTCTCTGTATCTGATCTTCTCTTTTTCTCTGGGGCTCAAAGAAAATTATACAGACTAGAACATTCGTTCTCTGTTGTTTTTGATCCTTTAGCAGCTTGAAATCACTGTTTTAAATTACAATAACACATGTATTTTCCTCTTTCTTTCTGATCTTCCTGTGAACGTAAACCTACAGAAACAATTACTATACTATAATTTTTGCTCAAATCAACAATTCCACCCCGCACACCATTCTTCCTTCCATACAAAATACGGAGCAGCTCCATAGGAAGAATGTAGCTGTTGTTATTGATCTTCTCTCATGCATATAAGAAAATATCTACTTACTCCATCTTGGAAATCCCATTATCTCCAAATCTGTCTGATCATTTCCCATGCAAAGCAAAAGAAAGAACAGAATACTAGCGAAGTCAGATCTATGGTCTGTAGTAGTACATTTGTTCATGATGAATTTGATAGGAATCACTGTGATCTTTTCTTTTAAAATGGGGCTGAATGATATTTTATCTCTACAATATTTTTGAGGGTGCACCAATGTGTTTGATCTTTTACCATGCGTATTATAATTACAATATATATTGTAATTTTGTAAAAATTTCCTTTCTATCTGATCATTCATACAGAGACAGTAACTATTGCTCATTCGGAAGACTAAACATCTGAACAATGAAACTGAAGAAAGCGGTTTTTGTTACAGTCATCAGTGGCATAGAACAGTTTTGAACCTTCTCAGAGACTTTTATTTAAGGCTTGTAGGCAGGAGATCCCTTTGCTACTCTTTTATTGTTTTCGTGATCTTCCTCACTACTTCCATGCACTCACACAGTTCAGTCATCACAGTAAGGCAGAAGACACTGTGTACCCATTCTGTCTCCGGAGCACTCCTGAGCTTGCTTCTTCTACTCACACCTACTCTTGTATCTGCTCAGCAATCCTTCAGTGACCTGCCGGAAGATCATTACGCCTTTTCCGCTGTAGAGTTCCTGAAAGAGAATGGCATCATATCCGGATACAGTGACGGTACATTTAAACCCGAAAAGAAAGTAAACCGAGCAGAAGCGCTCAAAATTTTGCTTGGGAGTTTGGTTACGCAGGAACAACTCAGTCTCGCAACCGGTACAGACTTTACAGATGTTCCTGCAGGCAGTTGGTTCCTCCCGTACGTTGAAATTGCAAAAGTGAACGGCATTGTGGACGGTCCGCCTAAAAAGACAGCCTTTCAGGGAGAAAAGCCTGTCATCAAAGTTGAATTCATTAAAATGCTTCTTCTTGCAAATAAGATAGATCCGAATTCGTACAGTGAAATACGCCTCCCTCTTTCCTCCGATGTAAACAACGTAGAGGAGTGGTACTACCCCTACCTACGGTATGCGTTTACCTCTTCCATGATCATGATTGGCCAGGATGGTCTTTTAAAACCAGGAGAAGAACTTACCAGAGGACAAACAGCAGTTCTCCTCCACCGGTTCCTTATGTACAAGGGTAATCGTCGGACCCAGGCACTCCTCTCCGAAACAGAGAATGAAATACTCGTGATACTTGCCATGTTAGAAGCCAACAACGTTGAACAAGCTGAATTTGCATCTGCCAGAGCTCTTCTTGCCGCACGCGGTGCGCATACCAGCAAACCCAATGAGCCCATCGTCATCGGAGCTCTGAAGACGGCAGAAGCTTTTCGTGCATTGGTACGTGGGTATCGCAGCGGATTAAATAAGGATTACACACAAGTTGAAAAACTTGCAAAGGACGCATGGCATCTCGGTGAGCAGGCCAAAGATGCTTCCACCGATCTCGGCACTCTCGCAGACCAGGTACAGAAGATCTCACAGAATATGGCAGAGAGTGCGCGTGCAGAGATGTCCAAAACAGAGTAATCTGCAGGAAATATGCCCCTACAGAAACCCCTCCGTTTCAGCGCCTCGGCCATCTCCGGCGCAGGTCGGGGGCGTGAATACGGTATACCTACTATCAACGTGAATCTTGCCGCTGTTCCGGAAGAAATGGAAGAGGGCATTTATGCGTGTTTAGTGGAACTGGGAGATGATCCTAAGCGTTATATGGGTGCCATGCACTTCGGCCCGCGTCCTGTGTTTCAGGATTCTCGAGCGTGCGAAGTACATGTACTGGATACGGACATAGAGACCCCACCCGCGGAGGTGACCATTACAGTTGTGGCGTACCTGCGTTCGATTCAAAACTTTGGTTCCGTGGAGGAGTTAAAAGAGCAAATACTGGAGGATATAGAGCAATGTCGTGCTATTCTTGGTGCGTCATGAAAGAGCAACTCAGGGCATTGGTCTCCCACAGAAACCCTCTTCGGTTGGGCTGGCACTACGCAAGGGCATGGGCCGCAGCACTCCTCTGTGGGTTTCCGGCTCGTTCACTCACTGTCATAGGCATTACAGGTACAGACGGGAAAACAACCACAGTAAGCATGGTGACGCACATCCTGCTTGTAGCAGGAAAAAGAGTGGGTTCAGCGTCCACCACATTTTTTCAGGTAGGAGAAAAACGTGAAGAGAATGCAACACATCAAACCTCCATGCAGCCCATGGTGCTCCAGAAGTTTTTACGTCGTCTTGTCCACGAGAAGTGTGAATTTGCAGTTATTGAAATGTCCTCACACGGTTTGGTCCAGGGGCGCGTGCATCATACATTTCCCTCCGTTTCCGCTATCACCAATACGTCGCGTGAACATTTGGACTACCACGGAAATATGCAGCAGTACAGAAAAGATAAGGGGAACATCTTTAGAATGCTGAAGGGAAAAGGTACAAAAGTACTCAATGCGTCTGATGAAAGTTTTGCTCTCTACAAAATTATTCCTTCTCAACGAACTATCACATACGGCTCCCCCGGGACAGATATGTGGCTTTCTGACATATCCTTAAGGGAAACAGAATCCTCTGCTACCCTGCACACAGGGAAAGGGGGAAATGTACAACTCACTTTACCTGTAGCAGGATCATTCAATTTGGAAAACGCTCTCTGTGCCATATCCTGTGCCCAGACTGTCGGTATTCCACTAGAGATGTGCGTACAGGCACTCCGCAGCTTCCGGAGTCCTCCGGGGCGCCTGGAGTGCATAGACGAGGGTCAGGGTTTTAGCGTTTTCGTGGATTTTACTGTTTCACCTCAGGCCTATGCAAAAATTCTCACTACTCTCCAATCCCTCGTAAAAGAAAGCGGGAGAGTGCTAGTTCTCTGCGGAAGCTGTGGCAACAGAATGAAGGAGAAACGCCCGGAAGTCGGACGCATAGTAAGTGAACATGCAGATGTCGTTGTGGTTACCGAAGATGAAACCTACGGCGAAGATCCTCATGCCATACTGGAAGAAGTCTGGGCAGGCATAACACAAGAGTCGTGTCAGGCACACAAGATCTTTGACCGTCGTAAAGCCATAGAATGGATCCTGCGAGAAGCAAAGCCCGGAGATGCCGTTGCCCTCTGCGGTATGGGACCCTATACCAGTTTTACAAAGCTGGAAGGTTCTATTCCCTGGAATGAGGCGAAAATTGCCCGCAGCGTCTTACGCAGTTTGAACCACGAGAGTGAAAAGATTCTGTCTGATATTCTCCAAGAAACTCTGACCATACATCATTCAGAATGACTCTATGTCCCACAGCACACCAGCTGTCATTGTGGGCATAGACGAAGCGGGCCGTGGAGCACTTGCAGGACCCGTGGTTGCCGCTGCATGTGTAGAAATACCAGAACTCTCTGCGCAGGCATGTATTCGCGACAGCAAACAACTACAGCCTCAAAAGCGGGAAAATGCCTATGCATGGATTGCAGAGCACTGTCTGTGGGGAATCGGCAGTGTAGACGCAGCAATCATCGATGAAAAAGGCATTCTGAGTGCAACGGAGCAGGCCATGCAGACGGCAGTGGCAGACCTGGAAAAATCGGTTACCCCGACGTATCTTCTTATTGATGGCAGAGACAAATTCTGGTTTAACTACCCGCATAGCTCCATTGTTCGGGGTGATACCTCAGAACGGTGCATCGCTGCGGCATCCATACTTGCAAAAGTAACACGAGACCGGCTGATGGTAGAGTATGGCAGAAGACTGCCGTACGGATTTGAAATCCATAAGGGCTATGGTACAAAATCCCATTTCGCAGCCATACAGAAGCATGGCCTCTCCATTCTTCATCGAAGAACGTTCCTAAAAAATAGAACAACCCACAGTGCTCCTACGCGCAACGGGTTAGAGTGGAACCCGTACCAAAACGATGCGCTGCCCTCCAGAGAATCACCCCCGCTACAAACACCGGAATTGTCAGTACCTGTCCCCGCGTCAGTTCCATGACTCCAATATCTACAAGCGGATAGTCCTGTACCCGAATGAATTCGATGAGAAATCTTAGCATTCCATACAGCATAAGAAACAGAGCACAGGTTTTTCCGTAGTGCTGCGTCTTGAGAGGCACAAGATGGCGATAGCAAAGGGTTGCAATGCATAGATCCTTTGCCACCGCATACAGCTGTGTAGGATGCCGCAGCCCCTCTACTCCGGGTATACGAATGCCCCAGGGAAGATGCGTCACTGAACCATACAACTCCAGATTAATAAAGTTACCCACACGTCCCAATGCCAAACCTAGTGCCACCGGCACAACCAGAACGTCTGCAAACTGCACCAGCGGAATGGATCGTGAACGCACAAAGAACAACGTGCACAGAAGCACTCCTATAAATCCTCCATGGGAAGACATCCCTCCGTGCCATACTTTCACGATCTCCAGAGGATTATCTGCAAGAAGATGCGGTGCATAGAAGAGCACGTATCCAAGACGCCCACCAACCAATACTCCCATCACCGCCCAGGAAAGGTACGCAGACCAGTCTTCCTGTGTGAGTCGAAAACCTCTGTACTTCTGCAATCTCGGCAATAGCTTATAAGCCATAAGAAAAGACACCAGGTAGAGCAAACCGTACCAGTAGATGGAAAAACCAAAAACCTCCAGTGCGACCCTGCGGGTGGGAAAGAAATGAATCATATTAGGTGCAGGTTACTTCCAGTAACGGGTAGCCACTCAGTTGGCGAAAGCATGGGTCCTGAAGGAACGTCTCTGCAGCATCTCCGTAAAAGTCAAAAAAGAGAGGCGTGATAAGAAAGTATACGGGCCCCCGCGCAATCCTTGTGATTTCTTTGAGCAAATGCACACGCTCTTCATGCGAACCATAAATAACCTCAACCCATTTATCATAGTCGAGCCATTTCATACCAAAGATCCCGGGACCCATAACACGGTAATCCGTAAGCCACCCGCGCAACCAGGTAGTAGACTTATTCTCCAGAGTCATCACAAGTGCATGTTCGGGGAGCTGAACGTGGGAAACACTTCGTACAATCTGAAAAGTCTCGGCATCAATATCTACCGTACGCATAGCAAACACCTGGAGTGAAAGGTATGCCTGCAGAATGAAAAGCAGTACCAGAAAGGCATGCCATAGAATATGTGTATTTTTCTTCCACACATCCACAACACCATATGCGGCAAAAGGAAGCAGAAAGAAATCCAAAAGGAGGAAGAACCGTAAGTAGAAGTAGAGCCTAAAACACACAAACGCGGCAGACCACAAAACGGCAAGAGACCAGAGAGAAAGATGACGATCACGGAGCAGAATACGTACGAAACCGTACGCTCCACAGAACAGTACAACGGCATTCATCCGGAGGTAGAACACAGGTGAGGGGAACGATCCCGAAGGGGCATCGTCTCCCCGCAGAGTAAGAATTTTTTTAAGATGCGGAACAATAGCCTCCTGCCAAACAGGCAGATACACAATTGCTGCAACCAAAACGAGAAGTAGCCCTATTCCCGTTGCTCTTTGCCAACGAGGATCCCGCCAGTGCTGAAGCATACGGAGAAACCACCATGTTCCAGTAACAAGGGCAAACAAGAGACCCGTCTGATTATGTGTTACCAGACAAAGAATTGCAGGGAGAAGCGCCCACCAGGATCTCCGTTGTAAAAAATGGAAAGCCAGAATCATAAAGAACAATGCAAGGTACGTCTTCCAGTACATGGCGCTAAAACCATCGTAGTAGGGAGCAGAAAGTGCACCCATCAAAAGCACACAGGCTCCTACAGCACGACCCTCCCGTTTTGCCGTTACAACGGAAAGGGCACATAAGAGTACTATGGTCATTGCATTCCATATCCAACCGATGAGCCAATCGGCCGGCACGCCCAGACGCATCAGAATACTGGAGAAGAAGAAGAGCCCGAGAGGATGTGCGTACGCCCAACTATCCATTGGGGCCAGTACGAATGGAGGGAACCCCAGAGCATGACGAACAAACAGGTATCGGTAGATGCCGGGGTCGTATCCGAGAGGCAGATCAAAGAGTACAAGGGGCGCAAGAAACTTTGCAGCAACCAGGAGCAGAAAGAAGACCGTGAGGCAGGTCGTAGGCGCGAGCTTTCGCAGGAGAGCAGGCATCATTGCGCAGAGTATACTTGCTTCAGGCATTCCTGTAACGCCCGAATGGAATGGTCGTAGGCAAAACGTGTGCAGACCTCCGCTCGAGCACACAAAGCAATATCTTTTCCCTTCTCTGTATCAGCCAGATACTCCTGTATTGCCTGTACCCAAGCACTTTGATTTCCCGGCTCTATCAAAACACCAGTACGGGCATCCGTCATCAGTGAACGGAGGCCATCTGTATCACTCGCAAGCACAAGTGTTTCACTCGCCATTGCTTCCGTAGCTGTAAGACCAAATCCCTCGAGAAAAGACGGGCACAGAAGCATTCGTGCACTCTGCACAAGGGCAATAAGTTCGTTTTGCGGAAGAGAAGGAATTCTTTGCACAGATAATTTCTTACGTAGAATCAGCCGATCAATTTTTGCTGCCTGTATTCCATCACCCACCAGTATCAGCGTTGCCTGCGGAGCTTGTACCTGTACGCGTTCCCAGACGCGCAGAAGGAATAACACTCCCTTACGCTGCTCCAGACGGGCTATACAGACACACAGGTTTTTGTCTTTTACGGTTTTTGTGGGCACCCACGGTTGCAGAGGAATAAGCTGTGGAAGCAGCGTCACACGACGTTCATCCAAATGGTAAGTACGAAGCAACACCTGTCGCGTATCCTCTGCATAACAAAGAATATGATCCGCTTTGCGCAGCGTCAGACGCTCCAGGGAAACAAAGAGTCTTTTCCACCACTGCCCCGGCACAAGGCGACACTGCTGAGCGTACGTGTGGTATACAACTGCAACAACTTTGCAGCCCTTAGGTTTTCGCAACAGGAAGATACCGCCGGGACCGCAGGGAAAAAGAAGCAGATGACGTGCAGTGCGGTTTATCCAACGCTGGAGAGAAAAAAGAAGAACAGCAGAAAAAGCGATGTGACCTCCAAAACGTCTTGTCCAAGTTGCACTGTTATGGGTACCACCTGTGGAAGAGAGAACACTCACGGTAGTTGGAGAAGATGCCACAAGTGCCGCTTGCATTTGTTGGAACGCACGGCCAAGACCTCCTTTTGGCGGACGATAATCCCAGGTGACCATGCCGATATTAGAGAGTGGAGAAGAGTTCATGATGGTAACGTTGGATGAGCATATCCCAGTCGTAGTGCTCATATGTTGTGCGAATAACGGATGCTCGCCCAAAAGGATGCCGAAGGAGTACATGCACAGCTCGCAGACAATCCTCAGGATCTTCCGGCCGGAAGAATAGCCCCGTCTGGCCTTCTAAAATGGCATCCTGCAGACCCTCGATCCGAGAGGCAATTACCGGCAATCCCCTACTCGTCGCCTCTATACATACAATACCAAATCCTTCCATATCTCCTTGTATGGGAATATTCGGAACAACAAGCACATCTGAGGTAAGAAGCAGTTGATTTCTCTCAGCATCAGATAGGTTTTCTTTCAGAAAAACAGCTGTATCTAGGCCTTTATTATGAACTAATTTTTTGATCAATCTTTCCATTTTTCCTGTGCCTACAACTGTGTATGTAAGGGCAGGATACTCCTCTAAAAGAGTGGGGAGTACAGCGGTAAGAAACCAGACTATGCCCTTGCGCGGAATCAGTCTACCTATACTTAGGAGATGCGGTCCATTTTTGACACTCGCACTTGGCTGCAGAGAAGATTTTTCTTCTGCCTTAATGCCACAAGGAATAACAACCAAATGTGTAGCTGGCACTCCCCTTTCCTGCAAAGCAACGGCAGTCGCATTGCTAATGCATGCAATGCGATCCAGCGCAGGAGCAGAGTGCCTAAGGAGCCACTGGTACCAGCTCTTTGGATACACCACATCCAATCCGAATGCAGTAGCTGTGATCCTGGCATTGGGCACTAGCCAACGAATAAGACGGGCAAGCGGGCTCAACCCCATATCACCTATATGTATGATTCCGCCCTTTCGTGCTACGAAAATACTTTGTAAAACAGCCAGAATGGGGAACAGAAGAAAACCACTCCGTGTTCGCGGACCAAGCAACTTGGCATCACTTCCATAGAGTAGCTGCAAAGAAACCCACAGATCCTGTGTGTATTGCTGCATCCCACCCCTACCGCGTCGTTTCCGTGTGAGAAAGAGTACCTGGCGCATCCCAGGGATCATACGCGGAAACTGCCACCAATGACTAGGAACTGCCCGTAAAAGCAGCCGTGACAACCATACGGTCCTTCGTTGTCCCTATGGGGAAGCAGGTCAAGATTTTCAGAAGCGTCTCAGTATCCTGCTGCAGAAGAATTTCCGTTGCAGAAGGAGATACCACTTCTGTACTCCGCACAGTGTAGGTAAATGTTTTGCCGCCCGCACGCAGAAAGATATCATCACCCGGTTTTAAATCAGGAAGATTCTTAAATAAATGCCCATACTCATTCTGTGCAGCAAAACCGTTCGGAGGGCTGCTGTGTCCCGCAAGGAAAAGCGTACCTCGTGCACCGGGCTCTACAGAATGGGGATACACGACAGCACCTTCCGCTAAACCTACCTGCATCTGCTTTTCCAAAAGTTCCCATGCCCGTAGCTTCCAGTACTTGAGAGAGGGGAGAAAAACAGGCGCCTGGATGCCTAAGGCCGGAATGGAAAGCGCATACTCCTCATGCATTTCCCATTTTTCAAGATCTGTCTCCTCATTCGCTGTTCTCGAAAATGGAACGTTAAATGCAGGCTCTTCCGTGACTTCAGATAGGTCCTCAGATACTTCCTCTACCACAGAAGCAGCAAAGTGAACGGTGTTGTCTACTGTTTGTGCTATTTCCTGAACTACATAACCAGCTGAGGTAAGAAGTCCGTTCCATACCGATGGGGCACGCTGAAATTCATAGCGCTCCAGGTCACGATGCGCCAATACGGCAGTCCAGAAGGCAAAGGAGAACAGCAGGAATCCAAGAGCAAATCCGCAAGCGAGACTTCGTTTTTGTGTCTGTTTCATTAGTTATATTATAACATATTTATGTATTAAATGCAACTATTCGGCTTCTACTGCATCTGTCTGACGGTTTCTGTAGAATGAACGCATGAAGATTTTGGCATTTGAAACATCCTGCGATGAAACGGCCGCATCTGTGGTATTCAATGGAACACAGGTACAAAGTGACGTATTTGCCACATCCAGTGCATGCTTTACGAGCACAGGAGGCGTTGTGCCAGAAGAGGCTGCCCGTAAACAGCTTGAATGCATTGTGCCTGTATTACATCAGGCACTTGAAAAGGCACAAACAGACCCAAGTTCTATAGACGCCATAGCAGTCACAAAAGGGCCCGGTCTTTCTGGGTCTCTCCTTGTCGGAACCACTGCAGCACGCGCACTGGCATCACTCTGGCAAAAGCCGCTTGTTGGAGTGCATCATACTCTCGGACATCTTACCTCTCCCTGGTTGGAATGTGCGGAAACACCGAAGTTCCCTGTACTCTCGCTCTCTGTTTCCGGAGGTCACAGTGATCTGTGGTACAGAACAAGTCACACCCATGGAAAACTGCTGGGACGTACAAGGGATGATGCAGCCGGTGAAGCATTCGATAAGGGAGCATCACTATTAGGGCTGCCCTATCCGGGTGGGCCTGCCATACAGAAAGCCGCAGAACAAGGAAGATGCGATGCCTTTCTCTTTCCAAACCCTTTACATGAAAAGGACACGTTGGATTTCAGTTTTTCCGGTCTTAAAACATCGCTGAAGTACACCATTCGTGATCTGCCGGAAGGAGAATTGGCAACTGTACGTTCAGATCTTGCTGCATCCTACGAATCTGCCATTTGCAAACATCTGCTGCATCGTCTGCAAAAGGCTGCAACCATGTACCCGGACATAAAAGAAATCCATATTGTGGGTGGTGTCTCTGCAAATACAAGACTGCGAACAGTGGCAAGCGATACCTTCAGGACGTGTACGGTACGTTTCCCCTGTAAAATTTCCTACTGCACAGACAATGCCGCCATGATTGGTGCTGCAGCATTCTTTCTGCACAGAGAACTGGGAGATGCATCGTATTTGCCCTTTCAAACAAAAGCCTCACTTGGACTGGAGGAATTGGTAGAAACCACTGTATGACAGCAATGAAAAAATCTTCTCCGTACAGAGGGATACTATCGTCACAGAGCACTGAATACCGGCAATAGTGCTGCAAAAACAATAGCGAGAACGCCAAGGAGTGCGATGATGCGTACGGTCTTCTTTTTCATACTAGGGGTTGGCAGTAAGAACGAGTACTTCGCGGCTTACACTCCCTGCAGTATCCTGTAGCTCCAGTATGACACTGTACGCTCCGGGCCGTTCAAACACATGAATAGGATTCCGCTCATCGGTCTCGGTACCATCACCAAACTGCCACTTAATTTTCGTTGGATTCCCCGTAGAACAGGACATATCAAAGCTCACTCCCAGTGGGGCCTTACCGGAGGTACGGCTTGTGGTGTAGCAAGCATCCAGTACGGGAGAACGAATGACGATGGTCCGGTCTGCTTCAAACCTTTCTCCACTGGTCGTAAAAGCAGCCAGGGTCACTGTGTAGGTACCTGGCGTATTGAAAAGATACTCCACCTGCGCTCCCCCCTGGCGCGGTGCTGCATTTTGGGAATCGCCAAATGTCCACTCAAAACCCGTAATCTCTTTGCCGGGAATCACCGTCTCAGACGCATCAAAACGCACCAGAAGCGGAGCTACTCCTCCATCCGGCTTCATACGTATGCGCACCACAGAACTGGGCTCTTTTACCTCAAGCGAAAGCGGTTTACGCATCACACTCCCCGAAGGGTCATTCCCGATGAGAGTAATAATGTAGTTGCCGGGACGACGATAAATAGCACGGAGTGTATTTTCAGTGGATTCCACTACCGTTGCCTTGGGTGCTTCCCAAAAAAACTCGATGAGCGGCTGGCTTGTGCGCGGAGTCAAATCCACAGTTACAGGAACTTCGGCAGAAAGCTTATCTGACTTAACTTCCGGAAAACCATCAAACTGTAAATCCGGAAGACGCAACACTTCCACCACTTTGACTGTTTCGGAGAGCTTAGCGATTTTGCCGTCGAGTGAGCGCACATCAGCTGTAACCCTGTAGACACCCTTCGAACGGAACGTATGCCCCACCCGGTCACCAATAGCATCTTTTCCGTCATCAAAATTCCACAGAACATCGTTGTGCGGCACATCCGTAACAATGGAAAAAATAACGCCAAACGGAGGAGGGCTTATGAGATACTCCGGCTCTGTGACTATCGCTACCGGGAAGGGAAGAGGCTCCGGTTCATAAATGGTCACCTCCCGTTCCATACGTGTCTGACTCTGGTTGCTGAAGAGAATTTCTGCAATAACCTTTTCCTGTCCAGTACGCAGGTACGTATGTACAGCAGATACTTCTGTGGAGGTTTCATCAACCTGGCCGTCACCGTCAAAATCCCAACGTACTTCTTTAATAGGATTGGCATCTGTTTGCAAGTGACTAACGCTAAAACGAACAGGTTGATCCACAACCGGCTTGGCAGGCGAGGTGGAGAAAACAGCTGTAGGAATAGAGAGCGGATACACCACACGACGCTTGGATTTATCGGAAAGCGTCAGAATGGCACTAACCTGAAAAAGACCTTTCTTCTCGTACAGAGCAGACACCATGGGGTCCAGTGTTTCCTCGTTGATTTGCCCGTCACCATCAAAATCCCACTCATACTTTGCAATATTTAAACTACGCAACGCTAACATATCTTTTGCTTTCTCCAAACTGAGTGTCACGGTAACAGGTGCTATCATCTCATCCTTGGTACGGGGTTTGACAACTTCTATGAAAATTTTCGGCTCTTTTGAAATGGTCAGAGGCACCATAGCGCTCAGTACAAGACCAGGGAGCAGTATACCGGCAATCTTCGCTGCACTGAGAATACGGGATTTGGATGAAACGCCCTGTGCACCGAGTACACGTTTGACCAGCAATCCACCGAGCAAAAAAAGCATGACCCCAAAAATTGCAGCACTGACAGAACCGACAGAAATGAGTTCCTGGTACTTTCCCTGCGGATTTGGCAGCACAGAAAGAAGAAAAACACACCAGAGGACATAAGCAACATAGGGGGTGAGCAGGACCATCATCAGAACCAGCTTCATACTGCTGGCACTGGACTTTGGTTGTCCTTCAGGAGCTATGCCGTCTACGGAGTCTGGTGGGGTCATAGGGGGTTTAGTACAGGATACTCTCCTACTGTTCGGGAACTATAGTATCCGACATATCCTCGGAAACCGGTAACATACTATCGCTCTCCTCGGCAGCACGAGGTGCATTCAGGAATAAAAAGGGTGTAAATTCCTTTGCATCTGTAGGGAGCTCAATCGGCTCCACCCTATCATGATCAAAGAAATCCACAGAGAAACTCGCCGTGACATCATGCACCCTTGCCAGGGAAGCAGCAGAAAGATGCCACAACAGACGTTGCACAACATAGGTCTCCGCATCTATCCATATTTCTCCTTCTCCCTTCAAATCTCCAAGAGATGTACTCACTGCGTCTTCATCAAGCACTTCCCCTTTCTGCTCTGCACCTGCCTTCAGGTAGGCGAAGAGCTTCTCTCGGTCAAGAAGAATGTCATAGCGATACACCTGCCTGTCGTGGATGGTCGTGAGTCCACGATCCCGCACTACGCGCACAACCTGTGCCTGCGCATTCAGCAAACGCGGATCAGGAGTCATGGAAAGCGACGTAGACTGCTCCTTCTTGGAGGGTATGCGCCACCATGTACCAGTAAACTGATGTGCACGCTCAGCACTAAACAGCGGACTTGGTCCTTCCGAGACAAAAGAATTCAATCGTAAAAACACATCCTGCAGAGCACCGACAATGAGTTCTACATCTGCAGAAAGAATCTCGTCCCCCTGTTCGTGACCTGTGCGTATGCCAAGAATGGCATGAAAACTCAGTTGCTCTCCTGCATTCAGCAGAACACCATTGAGTGTGATCTTCCCTGTGGTTCTTGAAGCATCCACATTCTGGTACACAACATCTCCACTCAGTTCATATCGTGCAGACTGCAAAGCGATACTTGCATCTGCAGCCTTGCGTAAGACTTCCTCAGGCGGAGGAGAGGAAACCTGGTGCTTGGCAGAAGAACAGCCAGCAAAAGCGAGAAGAACCGTACAGGTGAGAACAAGACGCCTCATCAGGTAAACAAGGAAAAGTGGTTACAGTCTGCCACTTCTCGGGCCGAATGGAAAATGGGAAATGTGCAGCAGGGAGATTAGCGCAGGCTGGCCTTTTCTGATTCCACGTCGCTTGGCTCTTCTATGAGCAAATTGATGGTGTGACTGCGACTTGCCCGTACATCAGCCTTGAGCTCCAGGAGTCTGGTCTGGTTTTTTTGGAGCAGTAAAGGAGGATCCAAAATGAAACGTATGCTGTCACCGCTCAGTTTTTGTTCTACTCTACTTACCTGTCTGTTTCTACCAGCCTGTAAAAACAGGTTTTGCAGATCAGCATTCCGTGCGGATCCTCTATTGGTAAAAGTTATGCTGTGAATGAGATGGTCTTCCTTGCCATCTGCCTGCAACTGCAGGCGCTGCAGCGTTCTCTGTGTTCCGTAACGTACGGGCGTACGTACGGTCAGATAGGAGACAGCAATGTTCCCCCGCACAGGACCAACAGCTCTGGTAGGTACTGAAGAAGAACTTTTGCGTACCAGAGCGACATGGACTGTGCCGGCATCTATGTCTTCCGCACGTTCTACGGTCATGGAATGCTCACCTGCTATGGCAGCATCCGGAGAAAAATCTGCAGAAACGTCAATGAATGTTGTGCCACACGGGGGCACAACAACACCCCGGAACCGGAGAGTCGTGTACCCTTCACGTGAGAGGTGAGTCCCCTGCGTAAGACGCTGATTTCCCTCCAGGGCATACACAGAGAGGATATCCTCACTTGAGCCAAGACCTTTGCGACGCACACGTACTGAGCGAATTTCTGCATCACCGGAGCAGGAGGCGGTAAAACGCAGTGAAAGCATGGGAACGCGTTGCGCTCCGGGCTGAAGTGAACGAATGGGAGACTGCTCAAGTACAACGGTAAGCTGACCACGCGTTAGAGATTCTTCCGCCGTAGGAAGAACTGTGGAAGGCAGCAGGAATTGATAGAAGAAGTAGGAAAGCAGCGTAGGAGTAAGCATGAAACAAGTATACAGCATGCATTGGCATAATGGACCTGAGCCGTGTTTACTGTGTCTATAGCTTCAGCAATTCCCCCATCGGCCAGTATCATCATCCCCGCACGAAACGAACAGGGGCACATCGAGAGGATATTTGGAGAGATGCCACACTTCTGTCCGGATATGGAATTGATTTTTGTAGAAGGAAACTCAACCGATGCCACCTGGAAAGAACTCCGGAAATGCGCCAGGAGACACGAGAAATCATGGCCAAAACTCAAACTACTGCAACAGGAAGGCAAGGGGAAAGCCGATGCTGTCTGGAAGGGCATTGCCGCATCCAGTGGCCAGGTTATTTTCATTCTGGATGCTGACCTTACGGTGCCCCCTGAGTCCTTGGAGGAACTCTACAAACCCTTCTGTGACGGATCAGCAACCTTTACATACGGCTCACGGTACCTGCATCCTATGGAAAAAGGAGCCATGCGATTCTGGAATAATGCAGCTAACAGAGCATTTGCAGTCATCTGGCGTCCATTTTTTGCAGAGAAGATGACCGATGCACTCTGCGGTACCAAAGTGTTCTTACGAAAAGACTACAATGCAGTGCGTGCACTCTATCCGCACATTTTTGCCGCCGATTACTACGGAGATTTTGCCCTGTTGTTTATTGCTCCCGTCATGCGGTGCACTGCAAAAGAAATCGCCGTACACTACAGGGCAAGAAAGTACGGCACATCCAATATTCCCCGCTGGCAGGGTGGTATGAGGCTGCTACGCGTGTATGTCTTATGTCTGTGGGCTTTGGTTCGAATGCGGTAGCAGAAAACGATAGGGTACGTTCTTCCACTCCTTCGCATAGTCTATGCCAATGCGGGGAAGCTGTTGTATAGATGATGACGGCACAGCCGTACCGCGATCTTCTACCCACAGTCCCGAAGAAGGCTGAATCCGTTTTGCATTGAATGTTTCATCTATACCCCATGCCTTGGTCAACTTTCCGGGTCCATTCCATTGCCCTACGCTTCGAACAAGGACAGCAGCAGGGTACCCTTCGCTGTCCGTTACGGCATTCAGCATCTGATACATGCCATAGACGAGGTATACATACCAGTGGCCTGCAGGACCAAACATCGGCGCTGTACGCTGTGTGCGACCAAACCGCCCATGACATGCCTTATCTTCCGGCCCATCGTATGCTTCCACTTCGGTAATCATGCCTTCCCCACTCTCTGAAACGAGGTATTTCCCGAGAAGATCTTGCGCAACATGAAGAACGGGTCGGGCGAAGAAGTCCTGCGGCACGATCGTACTCTTTGTATGGAGCAGTCTATTCACTCAGCCATCCTAGCGCCTTTCGTACGCTGAGAAAGTTCTCTTTTGTACTTTCTTGAACAGGCATTGGGCGTGCGTACTGCTATGGAATTGTGGTATCGCACATTCAACTCATAGGCAATGTAGGAAAAACACGGTTTTCCATTGTGCCATCCGCCTGTGTAGGCGTATTTCTTACCTGAAGCCATTGCAATCAAATCCTCTTTTTCTTCCGGTGACCAGGCAACTTTTTTCACTACGCTGGGCTCAAGCTCTGCATTGCTTTGCTCAAAAGGATGACAGGCAAGACCCCCTCTCTTCACGGCAATCTGCCTGTTACGTTCGCGAATTTTCTCTACTTCATCTTTTGAAAATACCTTACGTGCAGCTCTTGCTACAGCCATTTGTGCCAGATTCGGACACTGGGTATATGTCTCAGGAAGCAACACACGGGCAATATCCTGAAATGTTTTACTCTGTTCAGAGAGAATACGTACGGTCTCCCCATGAAGAGTTTCGGCAAGACGGGATGCATGGGCAAAGAATGATACTGGACACTGACCGGCACCACTTTTTTCAGGAAATACCGTTTTTGCAACTGCCATTTTTTTCATTCATACAGTCTAAAATATATGAGAAAGATAGCACGTTTTTTCTCTTCTAAATGCGGAAAACAAACTGGCACTTGCATTATCGCCATAAAACCTACTCTGGTAGGATATGAAAACCCTCCTTTCTCAGTCTCTGATGAAGGTCTCATGTATAATGCGAAGCCGTATGAAAAACAGAAAGAACCCCCGGGATCCTGATCGCTATGAAGTAGCAATGACCAAAACTTGCGATATACTGCCCGCCACGGGGTGTAGCTCAGTTGGCTAGAGTACATGATTCGGGTTCATGAGGTCGTGGGTTCGAGTCCCACCACCCCGACCACTGGAAATATTCACACATAACCGGGAAAAGAGAGGAATAC
>Ga0066639_10001511_pt1 | contig 20727 bp, 21 predicted proteins | sample CryGeyCG2114_010_2_FD_59504 | JGI IMG/M metagenome (GOLD analysis project Ga0066639, IMG submission 59504) | Groundwater microbial communities from aquifer - Crystal Geyser CG10_big_fil_rev_8/21/14_0.10 | ecosystem: Environmental > Aquatic > Deep subsurface > Groundwater | place: USA: Utah...
GGCACAATTGCGCCCCAAGTCGTCGCCGTCTAAATGTCCTTAATTAAGGGGTTGACGGGACTGGACGAGTTTAGTACTGCATTATTAAAATATTCCTAATATTAATTTTTATTTCAACAGCTTGGGGGCTTTGCTTTTTATCTCCTGAATAACTTGTTTTTGGAGTGAAGTATAAAAGGCCTGTTTATAATAACAAAAGAAAACAGGGGTTTTCATTGAACGAAATCCTTTGCTAATTTTTAAGCCATCAGTTTGTTTGGCCAAATGTATGGGAATTACCGCTCGTCCGGCTCCAGCCAGCACGCCATCAATGATCGCGTAGATTTCATCAAAATATGACCTTTTCCAAGTCTTAGGAGACTTTTCCTGAATATTAAAAAAATCACTTGTTGTTGTGTTGTCTGAGTCGTGATCCAAAAAAACATCTTCTCGAAACTTGATATTTTTAGGTTCAACAAGAACATTCTCTTTAAGCCCTATTTCTACATTTTCAACACCCTGTTTTTCATAAGGCTTATTGAGCAAAATAAAATCGACTTCTCCTGTTTCTAAGAGAGCCGGAAGGTATCGCACTTCCTTTGTTAAAAACCCAGTGAGCCAGGAACTAAAAATGTGACAGGTAACTCATTTTTATTTTTTAACTCTTTGAGGTGCTCAATCAGGTAATAGTGGAGGCCTTGGCAGCCCACAACAATCTCTTCATGATCATCAACATTTACTTTTTTTGTTTTTTCCGCTTGTCCTTCTTTTTTTGTAAATAGGGTAATTTCGTTATTAATAGTTTTAACTCCATAGCTTTCATTGAAATTGAGATTTGTTTGGATGTGATCGGGAGAACTCAGTCTTAAAGTAAAATCTGAGTGGAGTTTGACCAACAAATTTCCATCGGGGTCTTTGTATTCCGTTTCTGCTGATAAAACCTTTCCAGATTTATCAAATTTAACAGTGTGATACTCCTTGTATACCAAATGACCATCTCTTGTGGCTGTCCCTTCATAGAGCTCAGTTTTATTTGCCCAACTACTTGTATTCGTAGTGAACACAAGCAGCATCAGTAAAAAACAGCATCGCATGTCACTTTACCTTTGTCATAATGTAGAGATAGGGCGTTTTAAAATATTTATTATTATCGCCGTAAGTGATGCGAAGATCTTCATCTGTATAAACTTCATTTAAATAGCCTCCACCAAAAAATAGACGAACAATAATTGTTGGTACTATTGTTGTTTTTTTATCTTTGGGTAGTTGCTTTGTCTCTGCTAAGGGGGCTAAATCCCAAATGTTCATACCTTTAGGGCGGCCTTTGTACCCAGGGTATTTGGTAAACCTTACTTTTAAGGCATTAGGGTTGCTGGACTCTAATTTGTATTTACCGCGTAGGAGTCCTATTCGAATTTTTTCTAAGTTTCCATTTTTATATAAGGGACTTACGTTGTAGTAATATCCATCGGGAAAGATATATTGGTAGATTTCATTCACACCCAACTCAGGATCAACACCTCGATCATCATTTCTATAGTCATAGGGCCCCCAAACCTGTTTCCAAACTCCATGTAGTAGGGGGAGGCGTTCTACAACGGGGGGTTGTGGAGAGAGTTCTAGTAGCTGTTTTACTAAGGGCTCTAGAGAGTTTTGTATTAAAAAATCAGGATCTCCCTGTCCTTTGTGTTGGCTAGCAAGCTGAATAATTTTTTGTTTCGTAGTATTGACATCATCGTTGGCCTTTGCGGTCAAACCAATGAATGGGATAAGTAAAGCTAAAGTGGTTTTTATCATATCATTTACCTTTCTTGAAGTTATTTGTTAGTAGAATAAAATCTTCAAATGAGCTCATTGTCTTTATTCTTTTGTTATTAAAATGTGTTTTTTTAGCATTAGGTCCTGAAATTAAAATTATTATTTTCTGATCAATATTACTATTTAAAAAATAAAGATCTTTTCAAAACTGAGTTTATTTTAATGAGTGAGTTGACTCATTTTAATTGATCTTTAGTTTGTTATGCATTCCCACTAGTATTAGTTAAAACCTTGAAGGCAGGTCAATTCGGTATGGGTATTTGTCTTGTAATTTAACAAAAATTTATTCAGGAAGGTAAAGAAGAGCCTGTCCTTTGGCCACAAGAATATCATTTTGATTTTTTACTTCACAAGCGTAAGTGAGCATTTTTTTAGCCTCATTTTTATCAGTAACAGTGACAGTAAACTGCAGTTGATCCCCTAGGTAAACAGGCTTCATGTAACGAATATCTTGAGAGACATAGATAGACCCTGATCCAGGGTGCTGGGTTGCAAAAGTAGTAGAGAAAAATGCATTGAGAAGTGCTCCATGAGCTATGCGAGCACCAAAGCGACTTTTTTTTGCAAAGTCTTCGTCTAGGTGGATAGGGTTGTGGTCACCAGAGAACTCGGCAAATCTTTCCACTAACTCAGAGGTAATTTTCTTATTGAGCGAGCCGCTGTCATTAATTTTGATTTCGTCAAAAGTCTTCATCTCTGTAGTAGATTATCAACAAAAGTTAGAGATCCTGTACAGCTTTCTTTTACGGTGGCGAGCATCTCTTGTCTTTTTTTAAAGGGTATTTGCAATACGGGTATTTTTTCTTTATGGAGAGGAAGGTTTGTTTCGTCAAGAAAATCAATGGCATGAAATAGCAAAACAAGATGGAATCCGCGTTTTTTATAATTTGATATCGCTCTTTTAAAATACTTTAAACCAAATTTATAAACAAAGGTGCTGTGGAGCGGGAGGCGCAGGTGAGGGCTAATTCCCAGCGGAAGCTCCACAAGTGAATGGGCTGGATAGAGAAAAGGTTGTGACTTTGAAAAGAGAAATCGTGAGCCTCCAAATTTTTTCTCCCTATTGATGCCTTTAAGTAAAAAAATAATTTCATAAGCATTGTCCCTGCTCCGGGCAGAAGTGAGCTATCGTACTTATAGTTAAGGATTGAAAGAATTTTTAACACTTCGTCGTCGATATAATAACCTGGAGCTCGAAAGCCAACACACTTAGTCCCAATTTCTTTTTCAATTTTTTTATGAGCCAGTGTGATTTCTTGCCCTCTATCGGTAGAACTAAGGGATCCCCAATTTGCAGGATGACTGTAAGAGTGGTTACATATCTCATGCCCATTTTGATATGCTGTTTTAAAAAAAACTTTGGCCTCAGGTAGCTCTAAATCCTTTGCAATGACAAAGAGACTTGAGGAGATCTGATACTCTTCAAAAGAGTTGAGAGCGAGAGGCATGGCTTGAGTGTAAATGAGAGGAGGGATGGGTGGAGTGTTTATCTGGTATTCCTTTTCATAAATCCACAGGTTATCCACATCTACGTGGATAAAGGTTTTCATAGCTCAGGTACCTTCACAGGCTCTCGTTGACCAACAACCTTTGCTGAAGGACCTACTACGATGTTGTATGCAGCGATGGTCTTATTAACAATAGAATTGGCACCTACCACCGCGCCTTCTTCTAAGTTAGCCCCTGGTAGGAGAACCGTGTTACAACCCACAAAGCTATCTTTTTTAAGAGTGATAGCTTTGGAGTGGAAAGCTTTGTACTCCTCAGGGATCATAGGACCACTCATGCGCTTACCATCAATGGGGTGTTCACTATTGGCATATATTTTTACAAAAGAGGAAAGGCCAACATAGTCTTCAAGAGTTATGGGCTCACGAGCCGCCAACAGGCAAAAAGGCGCAATATGGATCCGCTTACCAATCTTAACTTCTCCTAGCATGGCTTCAATGCGAGTGTAGGCATCAATCCAAGTATAATCTCCAATGGAGATATTGGCGGGTCCATTGAGAAATACGCCTACATCAATAAGAGCATTCTTGCCTAAATGCTTTAAGAATAGTTTGTAATAGTAGTAGCGAATTTTAAAACCAAAGCCACCAGGAATGTAGCGTATGGACATTTCAACAAGACTTAAGAGAGATTTCCATACAAGCACCACAAAGTGCTTGAGAGGAATCCTCTCTCCACGGATGTACTTGCTAAATGCTTCGTACTCAATTTGATACTTCATTGAGCTAGAGATAAAAAGCTGATGCCAAATAAACATTCACCAAACTTGGCTTTGCCACTATCAATGTATTTAGATTCTAGAGAAATACTTCTTGCGTACTTTCCAACCTCATCAACAACTTTAAAACCCAGCAAATCAGATGTAGGGTGATAGAAATGAGTCATAGAGGCAGAAAAACGAATTCCTTGAATTAAATAAAACTTCTCATTCACCACATCAGTCAGTCGAGCCGTAAATGTATTGCTTTGCTTGGGAGCCATGTCCATGACGAGAAAAAAACCATCACCTTCGCAAGTCATATGGAAATCAGGATCAATATTGGCTTCTTGAGCCATAGAGATATTCCCATAAAGATTGGCGATCAAAAAACAACTGATTAAAAGCATATGCTTCATATATCCCCCCCCCATTTAATGAGGTGGTCAGGTAATCAGCCTTACTGAAACTGGTCAAGCTTTTCTAAGAGAACCTCTACCTCATCTTTTTGTTTTTGAATCACCTCTTTAAACTTCGTGGCAAGATGCATAAAACGTAGTTGATAGTCCTCATTGCTAAAAATTTTGGGCCAAAAGCTATGCTGAGGAATAGAGAACTCGGTATCTAGGACTTTTTGGTACTCTTTTTGAAATCTTAAAAGGTTGTCTTCAAGAGAGTAAATAGTTTTTGGTCTTTGATCTGCATAGATATGTAAGTTCAAACCATGAAGAGGGTTAAGAACGGCAAGTCTGTCAGTTTTTATAAATAACTCATTCTTATTGGGATTGTGACTAGGGATATACTCGGCAATGACACCATGGTGTTTTAGATAGCGTCCCTTCTCAAAAAGAATTTTCTGTCGATCTTTATTGCTCCAGAGTGACAGAAGTTCATCTGTAGATCTTAACCAAGAACCATTGGCTGTATTTAATAAACTCACCCATCGATCAGAGGGCACCGCCATGCTGCTAAGTATATGTCCAAATCCGGCTTTAATTTTTTTAGCTGGCACTAAGCCCATGGCTGCAAAAATATTATAAGCTAGATGGGCACAATTTTCTGAAATTCCGTTCCAATTATAATCAATAGCATGCGGTGATTCTTTTGCTTTAGCATTGATAAGGTTAATATCTTTTAGATCTTTCGGAGCAATGTATTTTAGTTCATAAGAATTTAAGCGCACCTCATCTGCATGTACAATATTGGCTAAATTTACAAATTCTATTCCTTGATCTAACATTTGGTTAGTTAGTGGAACATTTGCGCAGTAAATATCACGGCCAAAGTTCACAGCAAAATCTGTATCCAGGGATTTATCCACTTTGAACCAAGTTTCATCCATAGTGGAGGGCTTTTGAGCCAGCACTGCATCTTTGACTTGAATTCCCTGATAAATTCCAAGGGGGACTACTTTAGAAATGACTCTGTTTTTTGATTTTTGATTTAAGACCTCATCATCTTTAAGGTCTCCATAAAAAAAGAGCTCTTGGCCAGGAATGGCAACCCAATTCACATTTTTAAAAATCTTATTCACACTAACGCCGACACCTTTAATAGGGTCATTCTCTGTACAACGACGGATTTGGGGATAAGCATAGTTGGTATCTATACACGCATTTTTAAAGAAAAGCACGGCGTGTGCAAAAGCCCCACCGGCAGAGCTCCCCTTTCGATGCACTTTTGTCATCGTACAGAATTTCACAGAACGTTCAAAGAGTTGGTCATACTGAGATGGATTAAGGGTGCTCGGAAAATCCGAAGCTAAGCCTAAAGCTGTGAACGTAAGGGTGAATAAGAAAAGAAATATTTTTGAAGGCAGTTTTGCTTTATTCATAGAGCTATTTTATTACAGTTTACTTTGATTTCAGAGCTTGAGTCTCACTTTTGCAATACCTACAGGGTGAAGACAAGATTTGTCACTAAGACAAATTTAATGAGTATAAGGAATTTTAAAGTGGGTTTATTAAATAAATCTGTGCCTTTTTTTGTGCCTCTGTTCACAAAATGGACAGGTTTATGCTTGGCCTTTGCCCTTCTATTTAGTTTTTATAGTTTTGCACAGCTACCCCCAACTCCAGAGGCAGGTTTTGGTATGGAGGTCACCGTGACTTCGCGGGTCTTAAGAAACTCGCCATTATTAAGAAAAACCAAAGATGACGACACCACCACAGCTAAGGGCTTGGAACTCATTGAGAAGTTAGCCCAAAAAATTCAGAAGGCCTGCCGACGATGTATTGTGGAGTCGCGCTTAGACAAGTGGGAAATCCCCTCCTATGTGGTGACCTTTCCATCGGGCTGGTGGTTTGCCATCACTCTGGATCCAGATGTTTTGGAGTTTGTGGCGGCCCCTATTCATTCTAGTGATAAAAAACAACTTTTGCCTCTGATCCAAAAGTATATTTATGATTTTTCAGCTCAATTGGGCCTACACCCCGAGAGAGTGCACGGAGGGGGACACATACATTTAGGTATCGAATCTGCTTTTGATTTTGATCCTTTACTGTTTAGAAACTTTATTGTTGATCAGTTTAACCACCCAGAATTATCCGGTAAAATCTTTGCCATTGATCCTGACAGTGCTCCGACAATTATGGAAAGAAAGGGGAGTGAAAGAAAAGCTTTTCAAGGCATTTTAGCGAAATTTGATCAAAAACTGATAGAAGCTGGCATTCATACGGTGGACTGGTGGCGCTTAAGTCGCAAGGCTCGTCATCAACGTGGTTTAGACCTTATACTTTGGTTTGCAGATCAAATAGAAAAAGAGGTTTATACGAGTACAACCAACAAGGGGTGGGAAAAGGATAAGAGCCAGGCATGGAGTTTCGTAAGGGTGACAAACCGAGAGCTAAAGCCAGAACAGCTCACCTTGGAAAGCCGTGGTTTAAGCCCTCAACCTTCAGCCAAGGACCTATTTTTAATGTTTGAAATGTATAGCACGAGGCTTCATCTTTTGCGTGAGAAGGGTGGCTTTATTCCCTTTATTCCCTATAATTATGCTGAAGCTTCTAATAAAGAGTTATCCATGTTCTTCCTAGAGTATTTAGAGGAAATCCACATGAAAGCCCAAGATTTTAAAAACCTTGTGGATTCACGGGTTCGCTATTGGCTTCAGCTCACCAAATCTTGCTCCATTTTAAACTAGGGAAAATTTTCACGGCCATCAGCACCACGTCGTATTTTTTCTGATAATCAGATACTTTACGGCCTTCATTTATGAAGGGAAAATATATGAAAATACTAACTGTACTCATGTCTTTGTTATTATCTCAGTGGGCTCTCGCAAGCACTCCATTAAGATCTGGTCTTTTGGATCTTGGCAACCTTGGTTACTTTGATGGCACAAAAACTTTAGAGTTGGTGCGTACCTCCGAAACTCCAGAGGTGGTAGAGGTTTTAATTCAGTACTCTCGCGATCGTTGGAATTGTATGCGCTGGATAAATGAAAATGACTATCCTTGGTGTAATGTGCATGCAAATAATTGCCCCCCCAGCTCTGAGTGTATTCAGTGGGCAAAGTCTAATAAACAAATAGAGTTTCAAGACAAATTAAAATTGGTATTCAAAAAGGCCGCCACTTTAACTTCTGGTCAAGAAGAACAGATTAAGATTGTTTTTCATCGCACCTTAGAAGAGCGCTTTCATAACTACACGACGATTCAATCACCTGTAGCTAAATATGAAGTTAAAGGTAGTGGTAAAAAAATAGAATTTAAGGCAAAATAGTATTCATGTCTCAATCAACATGGGTGAAGTGGCTTGCTGATAGATCCAATATTCGTGCTGTGGAGGTTCAAGCCACCTCTCTTGTTGAAGAACTTATTCAGCGTCACAAGTTGAATGATCGATCAGCAGAGGGGCTTGGCGAAGCCTGTATTGGTTTGTTGCTGATTGCCTCTGCACAAAAGCCAGGCAAAGGAAACCGTCTTAATTTAAGTGTTAAAGGTACCGGTTATTTTCGACAAGCTGTTGTGGATGCTTACCCTGAAGGCCATGTGCGTGGTTATATTGTAGAAAATGATTCTGAAGATATAGCTTTAATGAAGACGGAGCAGATGGGGCCATGGGGAAGAGGGACACTTTCTGTTCTTTACACCAAGTATGAAGAGCAATCTCAGCCATATATAGGTTCCGTGCCTTTGCTAACAGGTTATTTAGATCAAGACCTTACACATTATTGGATTCAAAGTGCTCAACTACCTTCAGTGGTGGGGCTTCATGTAAAAGTAAAAGACGGTAAGGTTCTCGAGGCCTGTGGTTTGTTGGTTCAAACTCTAGGTCCAGCTTCTCAAGAGGAAAGGCGCGATGTCATGCGTTTGGCTCAATCAATTCATACTGTGACTGAAGAAGCAGGGCAGAAAAAAAACTTGGGAGAGCTTTTATCCAAACACTTTAATGGTAGCGCCTTTACTAAAGTGGAGAACTCCCTTGTGAAGTTTCAATGCACTTGTTCTTTAGAAAAAGTGGAAAATGCTCTTTTACTTACGGGGCTTCGAGAGTTAGCAGAAATGGTTCAGGAAAATAAGAATGTAGAAATGAAATGTGATTTCTGTAATACAGACTACGTGATCAGTACTGAAAGGTTAAAGGCGCTCATTATAGAAGACGTGGATCAGTAGGTCTTTTTGTATATCTTTTTGTAAATAGGGCTATCTTTTCTGTAACTGACCCAACTCCAAACTTGAGGGTGAACAACACAGACAAGTTCTTCTTTGGGACTGACTTGGTATTGAGCACAACCATAAGAAGTACATCCCCATTTTTTACCTTTATCAGACTTAAAGGATGAGCAGCCATTGTAATTACAAACGAGTTCATCCGCTTCGGCGACTTCATAGGCCTGACAACCCTGCGGGGTACAGCCTAGCTCTTGAGTTGGGGTGAGAGTATAGACTTGGCAACCAAAGGCAGTGCAACCAAGGGCCTCAAAGAGTCCAATGGACTCGGGTCGACACTCGTAGGAGCCGCAAGCAAGGGCCTCATCATTTTGCAAAACATATTCTTTGCATCCGTAGGCTGTGCAGCCTGTTCTTGATAGGGAGTGGGAGTAGGTTTGGCAAAATTCATAGGATTGAGCTTGGGAGTGCCATAGGTTGGTCAGCAGAACCAAAGGTAGAATGATACCTAAACGAAACCAGAGACTCTGGGGCGTAGGCGATGGGGATAAAGCTGTTGAATTGTTCAAAAACACCTCTCAATAAAGCGTATGGAAATTAGCTGAGGTGGCGGCAGAACTCAAGTTGTGGGGATGTAAGGCAGGTGACAGAGTGCCATATTAGGGTTATATCCAATTAATGGCCAAGGCAGTGCATAAAAAACGACACATTGCAGAAACTTTAAGTTCCCCAAATACGAACTTTAGTTTTGAGTTTTTCCCTCCTAAAGATGAGAAGGCTTCCAATAGCCTCTTTGAAAACATACAGGAGCTAATGCCTTTACGGCCAGCCTATGTGAGCGTGACTTATGGCGCGGGTGGCTCCACAAGACAACTCACCCACGATTTAGTGGTGCGTCTGCAAAAAGAAACAGACTTGAATATTATCTCTCATTTGACCTGTGTGGGATCCACAAAAAATGAGATTCGAGAAATTTTAAAAAAATATCAGCAGAGCGGAATCCTTAATATTATGGCTCTAAGGGGGGATCCTCCTCAGGGACAAAAAGATTTTCAAGCTGTGCCCAATGGATTTAAATATGCATCGGAGCTCGTCCGATTGATCAAAACTGAATTTCCAGAAATGGGTGTGGGAGTCGCTGGATTTCCAGAGGGACATCCTGATTGCCCAAATCGTCTAAATGAAATGGATAACCTAAAACGAAAAATTGATGAAGGGGCTGATTACATTTGTACCCAATTCTTTTTCGATAATCGGGATTTTTATGACTTTAGAGAGCGTTGTGACTTGGCTGGAATCAAAGTGCCCATTGTTGCGGGGGTTATGCCCATCACATCTTTAAAGAGTGTTAAAAGAATGGCAGAGTTGGCTCTGGGGGCTCGCTTTCCTGCACGTCTCTTAAAAGCGATGTCACGGGCTGTGGACGATGAGTATGCTGCGAAGGTGGGAATTCATTGGGCAACAGAACAAGTCAGGGACTTGCTCGATCATCAAGTATCAGGGGTTCATTTTTACACTTTAAATAAATCTAAGGCGACATTGAAGATTTATGAATCTCTTGGCGTCACTCACTCGGAACAGCTGAGTTTATAACAAGCCGCCGCAACGGGGTGCTTTTTTATGAGTATTGTCTTCCGTTTTTACCTGAGCACCAATGCTGGTCAAAGCTGAAATAACAGAGTTATCTGGATTCATAAGACGCTCGTAGGTTTTTGGAAAAAAACGTCGGAAGCTTTTGCCGTACCAGCTACTTTCAAACTTCATAACAACTTCATCGTGTTGTTTTTTGAGTGCTTTATTATCAGGATATTTTTGATAAAGTCTTTTGGCTGCGCGCACACTATCTAGATGGAATGGAGGAATGGAGAGCGCGATGAGTGCATTGGATGTCCAAGTGCCAAAAATACCCATGAGCCCAATGGTCTTAAGAATGTTTGAGTTTATTTGGTAGCGCACCATATTTTCTACGGCATACCTTTCGGGGCCTTCAATGACGGTGCTAGTACCATCTTTATGCTTAATTTCGTATTTTAAAATTGGCTTATTATTTTCGCCAGCGATGTGTCTTAGAATGGTAGGCATAGCAACATAGATTTTATTGATATTATTAAAAATAGCATTGGGAATTGCCACCGCCTGTGCTGCTAAAAAACCCCAGGCAAAAAGACTAAGAGTGCTCAATGCCGATGCTGGATCCATAAAAGTAATTTGTTGTGCGGAGCTTTGGCCAACTTCGCTGGCAAACTTAATTAATAAAAAAGAGTAAGAGTAAGTGAGGCTGTTGGCTGTGGATCTTGCTGTGGAAGAGGTGAGGGTTTTCATCCAATCAATATTACTAAGAGTTTTTTTAGCGCCATGCTTACCAATGCTATCTGTATTAATGGGGATTGCAGAATCTTTAGATTGAAAAAAGCCACCGAGAGCCCCTCGGGAGAGCCAGTTTCTATAAGTTGAGGACAGACTATTTAAGGTATAACCATAAAAAGCGGTCATGTAGTACTGTAAGGGAGTTATGGGGTGAGCACTGGGGTCAACATGTGTCTGTAACCAGCTCAAGCTCATGAGAACACCGACTTGCGTGAGGGCGCTGACGGCTCCAAAGGCATGGTCTCCCCATTTCGGCTTTTCATAGATTGCACCCCAATACTCTTTGAGTTGAGAGATAGGGCCCCTCAGAGCAGAGATCTTATCTGAGGCTACAAATTGAGGTGCATTGACTTGGTTGAGCCAAACCACCACAGCATCACGACCGTTTCCATCACCAGCATCCAAATGAATACGAGACAGATAACGTTTAAGATGGGCGGACTCAGGGTTGATGGTTTGTAGTGATAAAAATAAGTAAGCCTTTTGATTGGCTTCAACAACGATACGTACACAGGGGGCATTATCTATAAGAGTCAGTGAGCCTATGCCAAAGCCCTTGCGTGTAAAGGTTGGGCTTTCGCGACGGTATAGGGAACTTTTAAAAGCTTCCACTCCCATTTTCTGCTCTAATTTTTGTCCCTCCTGAAGAATTTCATTATAAAAATCCATTAGGGCTTCTCTAAAATTATCTGTGCTTTCTAATTGGAATTTGTGGAGGCCTAGTTCGACAAGAGCATCTGCAGAGTGCCCCTTTGATTGTTCTTCTAAATTAAAACCGTGTTGGCCAGAGCTTGGAATAAAACCATCGACTACATGTAAATCTTCTGTTGGCTGAGATGCGGGTGTTTGCGCTACCAAAGGAATGGGGGCCCATGTAAGAGAGAAAGAAAGGGCTATCGCCAAAGCTTTCATCAAACCGCCGCCTAGATTCATTTTACCAACTTTCCCAAGTTCAATAATTAGACAGTATGCGTTAATCTATTGATTTCACTAAGATACTTGAAATTGGATAAAACTTAAAGTCAGGACTCTGTTAGGGGGTTTTTTAGCATGGCATCGCTTAAAGTGCTTCTTTTCTGAAAATTTTATACAGCTAGGGGTTGGTTTTATCCTTACCCTTACCCCTTATCACCGACAGCACAATGGACACAAAGAGGATATTGGCCATGACCGTGAGGGTTAGGTAAGCGGGGATCTTGTAGATATCTTGCAAAAGCATTTTAGTGCCAATGAAAATCAAAATTAGTGAGACTCCGTAGTGAAGGTAACAAAAGTACTTCATAATTCCAGAAAGCAAAAAGTAAAGGGAGCGTAGGCCTAAAATAGCAAAGATGTTGGACGTAAAGACAACAAAAGGATTTCGAGTGACGGCAATCACGGCAGGTATGGAATCAAGAGCAAAAATTACATCAGTGACTTCTACACAGAGTAAAACCATTAGCATGGGAGTCCCATAGCGCCGTCCATTTTTGAGCGTAATAAAGTAGGAGTTGTCATACTCGTCTGTGAAAGGAATATATTTACGAATAAATTTTAAGGTGAGGCTTTTTTCAAAATTTGCTTCATCATCATCACCTTTGAAAATCATTTTTAAGCCCACAAGGACGAGAAAAACTCCTAGAAGATAGAGGAGCCATTCAAAGCGATGGATAAGGGAGAGGCCTGCTGCAATAAAGATAGCACGAAAGATGACGGCACCAAGAATGCCCCAGAATAAAATTTTATGTTGGTATTTGGGAGGAACTTTAAAAAAACTAAAAATCATAATAAAGACAAAGAGATTATCGACACTCAGAGACAGTTCGATAAGGTAGCCACTCAAGAATGCTGTGGCTTGTTGTGTTCCATAGAGGAAATAAAGGGCAAAATTAAAGATCATGGCCAAGGTAAACCAAATGAGGCACCAAGTGACTGATTCTTTAAGGCTAGGCGTGTGTAGTTTTTTATTAAAGACACCTAAATCAATGGTCAGGGCCCCAATAACAAAAATACCAAAAATCAACCAGAGGAGGCTTTGATCCATCAAGGGGTCCACTCCACCTTCTTTGCCGCTACTTTTTGAAAAATAGTTCCAAAGATATTTTTTCCAGTTGGGAGCTTCATTTCAAACTTGATAGTATCACCAGGTTTCATAAAGGGAGTTGTGATCTTGCCTTGTTTTATTTTTTCAATCATACGTTTTTCGGCAAGACAGCTAGACCCTACAGATTCATCTTCATTAGAAACAGTACCGCTTCCAATAATAGTTCCAGGTGCTAGATCTCGTGTTCTTGCTGCATGAGCAATGAGTTGTCCAAAGTGAAAATGCATTTCACCGGCATTGGGGTGGCCAAACCATTGCCCGTTATACTCGGAGTGAAGTGGAAGGTGAATGCGTCCCTCTTTCCAGTGCCCGCCCAATTCATCTGGTGTGATGGCAAAGGGAGCAAAGGCAGAGGAGGGTTTTGATTGAAAAAAACCAAAGCCTCTCGCCAGCTCTTCAGGGATAAGTCCACGAAGAGAAACATCGTTTACAATCATAATTAATTTGATGTGCTTTAGAGCGGATGTTGGCGAGGTCCCCATGGGGACAAAGTCGGTAACGACGACCACTTCTCCTTCAAAATCACAACCATGAGCGGGATCAATCAAGGGAATATTCTCTCGCGGCGTGAGAAATGCATCGCTGCCACCTTGATACATAAGGGGTGTTGTTAACAGGTCCTCTGGTGGGGAAGCATTGCGAGTTTTTCGAACTAGCTTAACATGTTGAACGAAGGCTGAACCATCAGCCCATTGAAATGCCCGAGGTAATGGCGAATGAAACTGTTCTTCGCGAACAGAGATGGTATTTTCTAGTTTCCCGCTATTCATTTTCTCTGAGAGCTTCTTAAGAATGGGCTCTATATGCTCCCAGTTTTCTAAGGCCTCCCTTAGGGAGCTGATATGCTCCCATAACACATAAGCTTTTTGGTGATCTTGGCTCACAAGAACAGGAATGCCATCGTACTTTATGGCTCGACTTAAAGCTTGATTTGAGGCTGTATCGCCTTGGATCAAATCCCTAAATTTTTTAGGTAGTAGCTCTCTGTTTTGTTTTGTGTTTTGTAATGTACCTAAATGCATATTTCACCTCATGTAGTAGTGATCCTAACAAGGCTTCTATGGACAGCTCAAGTGCTAAGTCCTATGATAGTGAGCATGGAAAAAATGATTTTATATTCTTATTTTCAAAGTTCTGCCTCATATAGGGTGAGAATAGCCTTAAATCATAAGGAGATTCCTTACGAATATCGAGCTGTGCATTTGGTGCGTGAGGGCGGTGAGCAGCATAAGGCTGATTATAAAAATTTGAATCCATTGGGAGAGGTGCCCACTCTGGTTCATGGTCAGAAGATATTAGCACAATCTATGGCTATTTTTTTCTACCTGGATCAGACTTATCCAGAAAAAATATTATTTTCTAAAGATGCCTATGAAGCGGCTAGAATTCTACAGTTTTGTGAGGTGGTGAACTCCGGGATGCAGCCAGTTGTTAACCTTCGTGTTCGCCAAGAATTGGAGACTAGGTTTGGAGCAGATGCTAAAGCTCGTGAGAGCTGGTGCGCCTACTTTAATGAGCGAGGTTTATCGACATTAGAGAAAATTCTAGAGAAGACCTCCGGTCGTTTTTGTTTTGGAGATCAAGTATCTGCCGCAGATATGTTTTTAATTCCTCAACTTTTTAATGCCCGTCGTAATAAAGTGGATCTCTCAAAATACAAATGCATTTTGAAAGTGGAAACTGAGTGTGTAAAGCAAGAGGCCTTTATTAAGGCCCAGCCCAAAAATCAGCCAGATTTTGAAGCGTAGTTGTAGTCAAATTCCAACCAGCATCTTAAGTCTGCTAGTTTCTAAGCCTCTAGTACTCCACAAGAACAAAAAAGATTTCGATCTCCATAAGCATTATCGATCCGAGCCACTGAAGGCCAAAACTTTCTAGCTCTCACATAGGGGAGAGGAAATGCGGCTCGCTCTCGAGAGTAAGCTAAGTCCCATTGATCTGACACCACCATGCTCATGGTATGAGGAGAGTTTTTTAGTAAGTTGTTTTCTCGGTCTACTTCTCCATTAATCACTTCTTGGATTTCTTGACGTATAGCTATGAGTGCATCACAGAAGCGATTTAACTCTTCCAATGACTCACTTTCAGTGGGCTCAATCATGAGAGTCCCTATCACAGGAAAACTAATGGTTGGTGCGTGGAAGCCATAGTCCATAAGTCTTTTGGCAACGTCTTCGACTTCAATACCACTTTGTGCTTTAAGCTCTCTAAGATCCACAATGCACTCATGGGCAACAAAATGATTGCGGCCTTTGTAGAGAACTGGGAAGTGGGGGTCTAATTTTTTTGCTATATAATTGGCATTAAGAATGGCCACTTCTGTTGCTTGCTTGAGTCCTTCAGCTCCCATAGCGCGTATATAAGCCCATGAAATAGGAAGAATATTGGCACTACCCCAAGGGGCTGCAGAGATAGTTCCAAAGGAGCGTTCACCACCCATAGAAATCAGAGGGTGAGATGGAAGAAAAGGAGCTAAATGTTTTTGAACTCCTATGGGGCCCATGCCAGGGCCGCCGCCGCCATGGGGAATACAGAAGGTTTTATGCAAGTTTAAATGTAAGACATCCGCTCCGTAGTCAGCAGGACGACACAGCGCCACCTGTGCATTCATATTGGCTCCGTCCATATAGACCTGACCGCCATGATGATGAACTACATCGCAAATTTTTCTAATTTCTTCTTCAAAAACTCCATGGGTTGAAGGGTATGTCACCATGAGAGCTGCAAGGTTTTGACTGTGTTCCGTGGCCTTTGCTTCAAGGTCTGACAAATTGATATTTCCCATTTCATCGCACTGAACAACGATGACTTTCATGCCGGCCATGACAGCGCTTGCAGGGTTCGTACCGTGGGCAGATTGAGGAATAAGGCAAATATGGCGGTGGGGTTCTCCTCGAGATTTATGATATTCACGAATGACTAAAAGACCTGCATACTCTCCTTGAGAGCCGGCATTGGGTTGCAAAGAAATACCTGCAAAACCAGTGATTTCACTGAGAAGTGCTTCTAGCTGAGAAAATAATTTTTGGTAGCCCTGGGTTTGTGCCACTGGGGCAAAGGGATGTAGCTGACTAAACCCTGGGTAAGTGATGGGGAGCATTTCCATGGCGGCATTGAGCTTCATAGTGCACGAACCAAGAGGAATCATGGAATGGGTGAGCGATAGATCTTTTTCTTGTAGGCGTCGAATATAACGGAGCATTTCTGTTTCAGAACGATAAGTATTGAACACAGCTTGCTGAAGAAAAGGACTTGTTCTTAGAAAGTGAGAACTAATACTTAGCGGCTCTTGTTCTAACTTTGCTCCAAAACATTGAGCCAGGGCGAGAAGGTCTTTTTCTGTGCTTGTTTCGTCAAGACTAATAGAGAGCATTTTGTTTTTCGTGTTCGCCAAGTTGATTTTTTGGTCTAAGGCCTTTTGATAAATCTCTTGGGTTTTGTCACCTGTTTGAACCGTGAGGGTGTCAAAAAAGTTTTTATTTAAAATCTGATAGCCTTGTTTTTCTAAAGAGGCTTTTAAGCGCCCAGTGAGTTGGTGAACTTTTTTGCCAATTCTTTTGAGTTCTTCAGGGCCATGATAAACAGCATACATAGAAGCCATAATGGCCAGAAGAACCTGTGCTGTGCAGATATTACTGGAGGCCTTTTCTCTGCGAATATGCTGTTCGCGGGTTTGGAGGGCCAGGCGAAGAGCTTGTTGGTCATTTTTATCTTTGGAGACTCCAACCAGGCGGCCTGGGATTTGTCGTTTATATTCCTGCTTAGTAGCAATAAATGCGGCATGAGGGCCCCCATATCCCATGGGAACTCCAAAGCGCTGAGCACTTCCAATGGCAACATCGGCACCCCACTCTCCAGGTGGTTTTAAGTGAGTTAAGGCTAAGAGATCTGTGGCCACAGAAACAATCACATTATCACCCTGGCACTTCTCTGTGAGTTGAGAGTAATCAGTCACTTCTCCATGAGTGTTAGGGTACTGAATCAGAACTCCAAAGTAACTTTCATTGGGTTCAAACTTTATGGGGCTTCCCATAACAACTTCAATACCCAATGGTTCTGCACGCGTTTGCACTACGGCGAGTGTTTGTGGATGGCAATTTTCATCCACAAAGTACTTTTGTCCTTTAGATTTAGAGACTCTCTGAGAAAAAGTCATGGCTTCGGCAGCAGCTGTCGCTTCATCTAATAGAGAGGCATTGGCTAAATCAAAACCTGTCATTTCCATAACCATAGTTTGAAAATTCAAAAGGGCTTCCAAGCGACCTTGTGAAATTTCAGCTTGGTATGGGGTGTATTGGGTATACCAACCAGGATTTTCTAAGATGTTTCTTAAGATCACGGGTGGGGTGTAGGTGCCGTAATAACCTTGACCAATATAACTTTTATAAACTTTGTTGCTTTCTGATAGCTGGCGAAGCTCTTCAAGAACTTCATGCTCTTCAAGGGTGGGCATAAGATCTAAGTTCTTTTTGTGCCGAATGCTATTGGGGACAGTTTGCTCTGTGAGCTCTTCAAGGCTTTTTAAATTCAAAAATTTGAGCATTTCAGCTTGGTCCCGAAGTCGCGGGCCAATATGTCTGGCGGTAAAGCCTTGCATGGTATCTGCCATGTCCCCCTCCAATTGTTGAGATAAAATGGGTGTACCATGGGGAATAGAGGTGGTCGAGGTTTGGCTTAGTCGGTCAATTTGGGATATGAATATTTTCGACGCCAGGTTCTAGTTTATTTCTAGAGGCGTTCTCAGAGATGACAACCTTCCAAGAGGCCTTGGTCAGGGCTTTGCTAATGCGAGCTTCGCCCCAGGGGAGTGAGAAAATATAGTCGCCATTGGCAAGCGTCTCTTTAAATTCTATTTTTTTAAGATCTCTTTTTAGATAGGGAACAAAGGATGTCCAATGCTCTTTTGCAAACTCATTGATCAAGGTATTTTTTAATACAGACCAATGTTTTTGAACCTCTTTAAAGAGTAAGAAACGGGCCATGATTTTGGCTTTATTTAATTGAGATGTCCCTGCGCGGACTTCTAAAATAAGGTCATCTGGGGCTGCAGAATCTAAGTGTTTATCTAATCGAGCTTTTTTCCATTCTCGGAGCTCTTTTTTTATATAAGCATCTTCTTTAGGGTTGCCAAGCCCTAGGGCAATGGCCTCTCTTAGGATACGCTCGCTCTTTACTGCCTTATGGAGGGATATGTACTTATAGGCTTGTGCTGGCCCACAAAAGCCTTGGATCAAAAGAGGGATCGCCAAAATTTTCCAAAACTTTTGTATATTCATACCTATATCTAAGAGCAAGCTTCATGCCTTTTTTACTCCTCTCAGGATGGCTTTTGGTGTACGACTTTTGGGCATATGACTAACAAAATGGGCCTTTTAGGTAGTTTGCCGCCATCTCGTTTGCCCCAACATGGGCTTGTTAAAGCTCATGGTCGGTGGCTGGGAGACAGCCTCTTTTGGGATGGAGTCTACGTGAAGGTGGAATGGAAAGGGGAAAAACCTTCATTGAAAGAGGGCGATCTTCTTGTTTGTGAGGGGGAGGTTGTGGGTGGTGTTTTAGAGTGCACCCATGTGTCATGGTTAAGGCATGTTCACCGCCCGTATCGAAGCTTTGGTGATCCACAGTTTTTAAAGCAGTGGGAATCTTTTGTGAGTCATGTGCGTTGCTTTTTTAAGTCCAAAGAATTTTTGGAAGTTCGTACCCCTACGCTTGTGCCTTGTCCCGGAATGGAACCACATTTGCTGCCCTTTGAAACCACTTGGGTATTGGGACAACAGAAGAAAACTTTTTTTCTCCCCACTAGCCCTGAGTTTCATCTTAAAAAATTATTAAGTTCTGGAGTGGATCGTCTTTTTGAGTTTAAAGATTCTTTTCGAAATGGAGAGCTAGGAGAGCATCATCAGCCAGAATTTCTGATGCTAGAGTGGTATCGTAGCTTTTCTGGTATCGAGGCCATTCAAGAGGATCTAAAAGATCTAATCTCTTCTTTATCTAAAACTTTTTTGAAAAAAGAATTAAAAATAGAATGCACTACAATGGAAGAGCTTTTTCAAAATCATTTAGATTTTTTATTGAGAGTCAGCACTTCTCAAGAGGAGTTAATGGCTTTAGCTCATCGTGTGGGTTTAGGTGATAGCCTTTCGGCTCAAGATACATGGGATGATGTATTCTTTAAGATTTTTATCAATAAAATTGAACCTCAATTCAAGAACAGGGCTTTATTAGTAGCAAAGTTCCCTCCCTCACAGGCCGCTCTGGCCACACTGACTGAAGATGGTTGGGCCCATCGCTTTGAATTTTATTGGAATGGCTTAGAAATCGCTAATGCTTACAATGAATTAACGGATGCTCAGGAGCAAAGGCTTCGATTTCAAAAAGATCAGAAATTACAAAAAGAACTGGGACGAGCGCCCTTGGATATAGATGAAGAGCTCTTAGAGGCTTTAGAGATAGGCTTACCACCTTGTGGTGGAATTGCATTGGGTATGGAACGACTTTATATGGCTTTATTTAGTGTAAAGAGAATTCAAGAGGTTCGCGCTTTTGCTCTGTCAGATAGGAGCTGATAAAAAAACAGGGCCATCCGTGGCCCCTCCAAACCAAATTAAATGTCAAAGATGCTCTAATCTTTAATTCTGTTCACAGCATCTTTGAGTTCTTTGCCCACCTTGAAGAAGGGAAGTTTTTTGTCTTGAACTTCAATCACCTCACCTGTGCGAGGATTTCTTCCCTGGTAGGCTTCGTATTTTCGATTTACAAAGGATCCAAAACCACGAATTTCAATACGATCGTTATTTTTTAGGGCATCCACCATGGTATCAAAAATCGTATTGACGACAATTTCAGCTTTCACTCTCGTGATACCGGCACCATCTGCTACAATATTAATCAATTCAGCCTTAGTCATGTTTGTTGTTTGCCCCTCAATAACCCCAAAAACAGCGCTAAAACAAATAGATAACGCTCTTAAGTAGTCTTGCGAAAGATGATTTCATTTTCAAATCATTTTCTTACTTAACACACTGATTCATAACGCATAATCGTCAGGAACAATACCGCGCGCGTAGCGGTCCGAAAGATAGGCCACCATGGCTAAAATAAAAATAAAAACATGGGTATTCTCAGCATCGCCAAAGTTCCATTGCGTCATTCCACCAGTATGTAGGGAGATTTGAGCTCCCAGGGCGCCTAAGACAATCACTCGGTGCCAGTAATGGGTAGAAGGTATTTCACTCCATAGGCGGCTGGTAGCCATAAGAAAACTGAGAATAAAGAGCATATAGAAAACAAAACCCAAAAGGCCTGTGGTGGAGAGCATCTGTAAATAGTTATTATGGGCATGCCCGCCAAAGTCTTCATTCATCTCGAGCTTGTTATAGTACTCTCGCAGGCGGGGTTCATTTTGCCCGTAACCAACACCAAGCCATGGGTAGTCTTTAAACATTTCGTAGTTGGCTTTCCAAACAGCACGACGATCATTGTTGCTAAAGTTATTTTCTGACCAAATGGAGTTGAGTCTTTCGCGAATACCTGGATTTGCCGTGTAGAGAATACCAAAGAGAATGCTGCCGATGAGGAGAAGGCTAAAGAGATGTTTCTTACTCACATAGGCTGTCATGATAAGAAAGGCAGCTGCAGTGGCAATCCAAACCCCTCGTCCGTAG
>Ga0066639_10001512_pt1 | contig 20721 bp, 21 predicted proteins | sample CryGeyCG2114_010_2_FD_59504 | JGI IMG/M metagenome (GOLD analysis project Ga0066639, IMG submission 59504) | Groundwater microbial communities from aquifer - Crystal Geyser CG10_big_fil_rev_8/21/14_0.10 | ecosystem: Environmental > Aquatic > Deep subsurface > Groundwater | place: USA: Utah...
CCCTCAGACAGGTCAAACATTTAACCTACCTGCCACACGAGTTCCTAAATTTAAAGCTGGTAAAGATTTTAAAGACTTTGTCTCTAATACGAAGAAAAAGAACTAATTTAAATCAAAAATTTTATCAATGTCCCTCTGTCGAAGCTTCTCGTGACGAGCCTTTTTAGTCAGAACAAAGCGATTCATAACTTGACCTCTAGCTTCTATTAACCCCGACCCTTCTCTCAGCTGTTTCCATTGAGAGTCTTTATCTAATTCTGATAGTTGTCGCTTTGTACTTTCAAATTCTTTTTTCCACTGACGATAAAAGCGCCTCCACGCCGTGGGTTTACCCTTTAAACGCACATATCTTTTTTCTAAAAGCTTCGCTTTTTTCTTTAATGATCTAGCTAAAATAACAGGCTCAATAGAATCTTTTTTTGAAACAACCTTAGGAGTAGGTTTTCGTTCTTCTCGATGGTGAGTTTGCTTTTTAACCTCTGGCTTGTTTTCAATATTATGAATCGATTTGACCTCTCTGGCCGTCGTTGTGACCTCTGGAGAGCGGTTGTACCATAAAAGAAACAACGAACTTATGGCCAAACATAGTCCCGTCATGACCCAAGGAAACCAGCGAGAGCTTTGAGCAACCCAAGCTGGCATGGTCCATGAGCCCTCCTGCAGGCGCGTCACTTCACCACTGGGGTCTACGCGATTATGAGTGAGTAGGTTTGGAGTTGGTTCCTTCTCTAGTTCAAAGCTAAAATCAAAAGCAGCCTCTTTTTTGGAGTTCTCTTTCAGAGAAAAGTCCCTAGGACCCTCTTGGAAGCTCATTGAAGAATCAAGACTCAATTGCTTATGTTCCAACAAATCCTGCGGCATGGGAGCCGAACTTTCCACAGGCTCATCAATAAAATCCACATTTTGCAGCTTTGTTTGCTCAAAAACCTGCTCCAGATGAGAGGCATTGCTCTCAGCTATGCTATCGAGAGTTGCAGATTCAGGTGCATCTTCAGCCTCAGTAAATTCTTTTACTGAAACGGGTAAAAGCCCCGCTCGAACACGACTGAATTGGAAAAAATCATCTATCTCGTTAATTCGCACCCATTGGTCAAAACCAGTCTTCCAAATGTAATCAGAATATTTTGCTTCGCCCTTGTGAAGAAGGTCTACGACCTCATCTGTGGAATAGGGGCCACTTTGCACATAGCGACTTTTTGGTGGTTCTTGCTTGGTCTCTGCTACCACTGGCGGGATTTTTTCGATTAATAAAATCCACTCCCGTGGCGAGCTAACTTCTGTTTGAGTCATATCCATAGCAATAAATCCTTTTATTGAGCCCTCATTATTTATTTTGCATAATGGCTCATTAAAACTCCAGTAATTCCTCTATGAATAGCTTTCAAAGCTAATGGAGACTAAAAAACCAGGACTTTTGTACCAGGCTTGACTCAATCAATGACCCAAGCATAATGATTTCATGAAAGAAAATATTGATCGTCTATATCTAAACATTGTGGCCATTTTATCCAGCATTATTGCAGCGGGAGTTCATAGCTATCTCACGCTTCACCACTATGAACTGCTTTATGGAAGGTCAGAAGGCGCTTCCATTTGTAATATTGGTGAAAAATGGAGTTGTGACATTGTAAACACAAGTCCTTTTTCAGAGGTATTTGGGGTTCCAATTGCACTTTTTGGTGCCATAGCCGCCATCGTTCTTACACTTCTCTTGATTTGGCAAAGAGCTTTGCGCTTCCAACTTCCTCCGCTCAACCGCTTGCTTCAAATACTCGCTGTTTTCATTTTTATTGTGTCTATTATCATGGGAGCAATTTCGTATTTTGTTTTACAGGCATTTTGCCTTTTCTGTTCTATAACATACTTGCTATCGCTGATCACTGCCATTGCTGTTTGGAAGCAAACATCTCAATTGGCCACACCTTCAAATACAATAGGGTGGTTATTTAAACGAGGGTCTGGATCAGGTTTTAGCTATTTGCTATGGCTATTGGCCGTTCCTATTTTTGCTATTATTGGGAGCAAAATGTTTGAAAGTCACTTCGCACAAGGGATGGATTTGTTTGTCGCAGAAAGCATTGGACAATGGAAGATGAACCCACAACAAAATTTTGATGCAACTCAAGGATTGAAAAAAAAATCCGGGGATCATTATAAAATGACTATTGTTGAATTTGCAGATTTCAACTGCCCCCATTGTAGGCATGCAGCCCCAAGCCTACATGCCTTTGCTGGAGCAAGATCTGATGTTCAATTAATATTTATGAACTTTCCATTAGATGGACGCTGTAATAATGCTATCCCAAGACCAGGACGCTCCTGTGAATTGGCAAAATCTGTATATTGTGCTCAAAAGCTAGGCGATCAAGGTTGGGCAGCTCACGATTGGCTGTTTCAGAATCAAGGCCATGCAACAACAGAAGCTCTTTCTAGCAACCTCCACGCAGACGCCTCAGCCTTTACAGCCTGTATTGAGTCGCAAGAAGCGCATAATACTATTCTCCAAGAGGCTAATGCTGGTGAACGTGCTCAAATCCGCGGGACGCCGAGTATTTTTGTGAATGGAAGAATGCTGCCAGGAGGGCAAATGATACCGGTTTTAGAAGCAGTTTATAAAACCTTATAGACCCACTAAACCATATAACCAGTCAGCAACATTATTCACCATGATAGAAAGAGGCCCTCTCATACCGTGAGCCGCCTCAAGAGCCATGGCCCAGAACACTATAATGAAACAACTATAGACGATGGCCTTCACTGTCCACAGGGTCGTTCTCGAGTCACTCATTTTCATTTCGTACTCAACTTGAACAAGCATCTTGAGAGAATTTTTCAAATCCTTCATATGCTGCGATAGCCTTGTATTTAGATCTTTTTTTCTTGCAGGCGAAAGACTTGGTACTAAAGCCATCGCCTTCCTTTGATGTATCACTTGTATCAGCTTATAAATGTGAGCAAATAAACTCTCAGTTTTACCTACATAACCAGGGTAAGTGCTTTTATGCTCCTGAAACCCTTTTAGATCTCGCACAGCTTTTTCAAACTGATCCTCCACCATCTGCCTCAGTACCGAATGGACTAAGGACTCTGGTGAGCCGATATCAGAAGGGTCCATTTGATATTCTTCTTTGAGAATTTTCTCTACTGAGAACTCGCTCTGGCCTTTGGTCGTGTCCTCAGAGCTCTCTCTGGTTTGGTCACCATCATGTAGTTTCAATGCTGAATTGGACATATCTCCATTTCGGATGTTATCCAACGAGACTTAAATCGAGAACAGCACATGGATTTTGACAGCCTAGCCTAAAGTTCATTGAAATGAGTTATTATAGATCTCAAATTGAGAGAGGTATGAATGTCAAAAAACGAGAACAATCAGGAATCTAATAACGAGAAAAATACTTATCATCTTGGCCATGATTTACCTGAAATACCATCATCTCCGGCTTTTCCAATGGTTGAGATACAGCCCACCCCAAGTTCTGTAGCCATTGAGAGCCTGATTCAACAAAATATGGATCTAACAACCCGACTAAATATTAACTTAAGAAGAGTAGCCGAGTTAGAAAATGTCATTCATAGCTACGGCGAGCAATCTCAGTACTTCCAACAGCAAAAGTCAGCCTTCCAAGAGGAGGTTCAGGTTTTACAAAAACGTTTTCAAAACCTTGAGACACGAGCCTTAAGCTATAAAATAGACAAAGAAAATGCAGAAAAGGCATACGCGCACCTTGTGATGGATCAAAAATCCAATAGAGAACGTTTAACCCAAGAAAATAATTATTTAAAAAATCAAATAACTACTTTTGCCAGATACCGAACCAGAATACAAAGCCAGATAAGCCCTCTCTTTAAGGCTTATCGAGAAGATTCTTTGGCTCTTCAAAAAACGGAACAAAATTTAAAGCGTCATTTAAAATATCGCAAAAACATGCAAAGCAAAATTACTCCTCTCTTTAAAGAAGCTCTAAATAATACTAAAATCTACAAAACAAAAATAGAAACCCTTGAGCTCCAACAGTTAGAGGCTCAAAAAGTAATACAAAGGTTTAAGAGCGAAATACAACAAATGCAAGAAGAGCATGATGAAGACCAGAAACGTTTGGTGATGTATCATGAAACAAGATCTCGACAAACAGAGATTAATTTAGAAAACACACAGGCCGAACTAAAATCTACAAAAAAACGCTTAGGTGAGGAGTTTGATAAAAGGGAGCAGGTAGAAACAGAACTTTTAAAAGCCAATAACAAAACCTTAGAGGTCAATCGTCAATATGAAGACCTTTTTTCTTCTGCAGAAACTGAAATACATGCATTAAAAAACGAAGTGACTCATAGCCAAGAGCTCTGGAAAAAAGCCTCTATTCTCAACGAGCAAAAAGATATTCAAATTAGATCTATGCAAAAAGTGAATGAAAAACTACAAATTGAGTTAAGAGAGTTGAGGGAACAAGTGCAAGAAACCAAGAAAGAGAGGCCCATAGAAAACACTCCTCCGCCTGAAATACTATTTGCTCCAAGAAAAAGTATTCCTCAAAGTTTTATTGAAACCGACGTAGAGAGAATTTCTGATCTACTCGCTCAAATACAAAGCGGACACACTCGAAGAGAAGTGGAAACCAAAGACTCTGAGATTGCTGAACGTGAAGATTTTGGGGATTTTAAAGATTTATAATTTGGGCTGAAATGCTATCACCAGAAACTGTTACTCGAACATAATTTTGCTTTTGCCCCAAATCCATTTGGTCATTGGCGCCACCAGTAACAATGTACTTTACCCCACCCAGCTCTGTCTCCTCTGAGCCATGATAATGGCCTGCAAAAACATAGTCGACCCCATAGCGATGGCAAATGTCTTTAAGAACAGCCGCCTCCTCCTCAGAGGACATTCTATATATGCTTGCAAAGCGGCCATTCCATGGAGGGAAATGGGTTACTACGACGACATGTGGACGCGTGTTGGCCATTAGATCAGCCTCAAACCACTGCAACTGCTGCTCACCTAAGGATCCGTTGGCAGAATCAAGCATGATAAAATGAACATTATCTGCATTAAATGAGTAAATACTACGCCCAATGGAAGTCCGATAACGACTCCATCCACCAAAAAAAATGTCATGGTTTCCTATGGCCGTTCTCCAAGTCATACCATGAGTGTCCATAACAGTTTTAAACTGGGTAAACTCTCCATCCAAACCACCATGAGATATATCACCAGCAACAATAACAAAAGCATCGCCCGCGCTTTCAGCAATACCGGCCATTGTATTCATGACCTCTCCTTGGGGGCTTCCAATATGAGTGTCACCAATAACCATAAAACTAAATGAATTGGCCCCTGCAGGGTCAATATCTCCTGGATGTGATACTAAGCCAGAAAAATTATCAGCCACTCGGTCTTGAAGCTGAGTGATGCCGAAATTTGTACAAGACCAAATGCCCATACAAATAGTTAAAAACAGAATAAGAATGATTATTTTTTTGTATTTAAACATTCAACTACCATTAGACTATCAATGGCGAAGTGGGTTGCCAAGCGCTCTCTTGAACTCTACGCAAAAATTCTGAACGTGAAATTGAATATGCTCCAAAGTTTCTAGAAAGGTTTGTTAGCATTTGTACATCCATCCACTCTAATCCTTGGGCTTGCAAAGTTTTAATTGTTTCTAGTAGTGCGTACTTTGCATAATTTGACTTTTTTGAAAAAACACTCTCTGCACTAAAATAACCAGCAATACCTACCCCATAAAGGCCTGAGATAAGCTCACCCTCCTCCCAAACTTCTACACTGTGGCACATACCTTCTCTGTGCAAATCTATGTAGGCTTGAATAAGATCTTCTTTAATCCAGCTACCTGTCTGGTTCTTACGCACTTGTGTTTGACAGTGTTTAATCACTTCAGAAAAAGAATGGTTAAATTTAACTTCATAATTAGTTTTTTTTATTTGTCTGAGTAACCGCTGAGGAATGTGCAGGGATTTAAAATCAATAACCCCACGCAATACCGGGCAAAACCAGAGATCCTCTGAACCCTCATGGGGCCATGGGAAAATACCATTGCTATAACTTAACCGAAGGTTGCGGGAGGACCACTCACCCACCCTCGCCACACATCCCATGGCATGAACAGAAGCCTCATCATAATTTTTTATTACATCTTGGATGTTGTGTGTTTGATCAAAACTTAGGATTTCATTTAGTGTTGGAAACACTAGCCGTTCACAGACCAGGCCAACCTTGTATCATTCTCTAATAGAGCTGGGTCTGCACCCAATTGCATAAATTTGTAGCTGTCTTTATTCTCTAGAACCTTTTTTACAAAACGACTCATCATATCGTGACCTGCTCGATAGAGTACAACGTGACCCATCAATGGACAGCCCAGTGTCACGAGGTCGCCTAAAGCATCCATAGCCTTGTGTCGAACAAACTCATCGGGGTAAAGAAGCCCCTCAGGGTTCATCACTTCATCATCATTTAGAACAATGGCATTCTCAAGGCTGCCCCCCAAGACAAGCCCTTTCGATTTTAAGTACTCCACATCTTTTAAGAAGCCAAAGGTTCTTGCTTTCGCTAAATTGTTCTCAAAACTTGAGGGATTAATATCTAAATCGACTTGCTGGTATCTAATTCGAGGGTGAGGAAAATCAATGGTACATGTGACTCTTAGCCCGTTATAAGGGGCTACATAAGCGTGCTTATCATCATCTCCCATATAAATCGTTTTGGTAATATAAAGATAGTTCCTAGGCTGTTCTTGATCGATGACCCCGGCTTCTTTAATGGCCTTCCAAAATGGCCAAGCACTACCATCACCAATGGGAATTTCAGGTCCCTCTAATTCAATGATTAAATTATCAATTCTTAGTACGGCCAAAGCCGCCAAACAATGCTCCACGGTAGAAACTGAAAAGTCAGGCCCACCTAATGTGGTTGCGTTTTGAGTGGCTGTGATATTCTCTGCTTTTACAGGAATACTCGGACGACCTTCTAAATCCACTCTCACAAAGTGTACGCCAGAGTTTACAGGAGCTGGTCTAAACGTTAGTTTTACTTTGCGGCCTGTATGAAGGCCAATGCCGACAACCGACGCAGATTGCTGAATGGTTCTCTGTAAAAACATATACTTAATTCCTAACACTTTGTGTCCACACCTTCAATTGGTTTCCAACACAATTTAACTAAAGAAGATGGGTCTAGGTGGATTTTATTGTAGTTTTACCGCCCCATTCCGATACAAAAGGTATGAGGATCTGTGCTTTATATAGTTTGATTGGCTTTCTGTTTATGGGCTGTGCTTCGGAGCCTATGGTCCCTGAAAATTATGACAGTACTGACTACATAAATGACAGCTTCCATGTTGATTCAGGCATGACGACGGATAAAGACTCGGAGGCACAAAGTAGGAACTTTTTCTTACAGTGCAGCTCTGCAAGCAACGGAAATTACTATTCAAAAACTTCTTATTTTTGCAATCAGTATTAAGGTTGAAAACCGCCAGTAGACTCACTTAAACGAAAGGAGTTGATGGCTAGCATTTGATCTTCATAAATATCTAAATTACCCATAGAACCAACCAAAAAAAGTCGCTTGAACTCTGACGTCAGACCACAAAATTTAGGTCGAATATTATTCCTACTAGCAAACTCTATGAGAGTTTCAATAAAAGGCGTAATCCCACTAGATCCAACAAAACTAAGTTCCTGAAGATTAAAAACAACTCGCTCATTTTGCAACATCCCCAAGCAATTTTTCTTAAAGGGTTCTGCTGTTTCAAAATCCAAACGGCCGATCAATCGTACAATTGTCAGATCACCACTTTTTGTAATTTCAGCTTCCATGCTTTCCCCCTTCATTGCTCAGATAAATATGGCGATACTCTAATTATAGTGTGCATAAGCTTTGAAGCTCAACTGTACAAAGCAGCTGATAGAAAGGACTAGACTTTGGCGGGTAGGATATTTGTCGTGGCATTACCCATAGGAAATGATAGCGATATTTCTCAACGCGCTCGTGAGACGCTCAGTGCAGTTGACGTGATCGCAGCTGAGGACACACGTGTTTTTCAAAAGTTGGCCCAAAGGCTAAACCTGAAATACAAAAAAGTAATCTCACACCATGAACATAATGAACGGAACTCAGCCAAAGGTCTTATAGAGCAACTAAAAGCAGGTCTACAACTAGCCCTTGTTTCTGATGCTGGAACACCTCAAATTTCTGACCCTGGACACCATCTTATAAAATTGGCTTTAGACGCTGACATAACAATTACGCCTCTGCCCGGCCCCAGTGCCCTCACTGCTACCATTTCCATATGTCCTTTTGGCGGCTTAGATTTTTATTTTGGAGGCTTTCTTCCTACACAAAGTAAAGCCCGACAAGAGGCTTTCAAAAGCGCTTCCTGCCGATTGATTTTTTACGAAGCCCCCCATCGCCTCTTCTACCACTTGCTAGAAGCTCAAAAGTTTTTTGGAGAAGATCAAAGAGTCTTTATTACTAGAGAATTGACAAAACCTTACGAAGAAACATTTCTGGGAACCATCGATGAAGCCCTGGATCACTGGACAAAAAAACCTCCTAAGGGTGAGTTTGTTGTTATCTACGAAGAGCGTAAATCCGACGCTTCTCTTCAGGCGCAGAAGACAGATCAGGCCGAACTATTGACAGCTAAAATACAAAAAGAACTCCACGATGGTCTAAACCCAAAAGAGATTTTAAAAGAAGCTCAAAAAATCTCAGATTTAGACCGAAAAGAAATTTATAACTTAATCCTTTCTCTTAAAAAGAGAGCTGATGAAAAAGACTGAGAAAACATTGCCCAAGTGGCTCACACTGACCCCCTTTAAGGTGGGGCTTGCATTAACTCTGTTAATGACATGGCTATCTGTGCGGTTTTACTCACCAAATCATAACCAATCATGGATTTTACAAAGAGTAAAAGAGCTCCACCAAAGTTCAATAGATATTCGCATTCGTGATCGAGGTGCAAAAGAACCTAATCCCAATATTGCTATTATTGCGGTTGATGAGTATTCCGAACAAAAATTAGGCCGATGGCCATGGCCAAGAGGTAGAATTGCTGAAATTATTGAAAGACTCACCGCTTACGGAGTTAAGGTTATTGCCTTTGATGCCATCTTTGTTGAGCCAGACAGAAATCAAGCCACTATTAGCCTGAGTAAGATTGTAGATTCAGGACTTGCAACAGGCCCCCTTGAAGAACTCGTAGGTAACGAATTAAAATTAGCCAATACCGATTGGAGATTAGCAAAAACTGTCGAGCAGTATAGTGACCATGTTGTGCTTGGTTCTTATTACGATGAAAAAACTGATGCCTATTATCCTTACCAAGAGTATTGCGGTCGACAACTGACGGAACAACAGCCCTATTATCAATTTTTACAAAGCCAAGAAAAGCCCGTCATTGTAGTTGATGCTGACGAGTACCTAGTTCCTCAATTTTTCCATGACACACTCACACAACGCTTTACTCAATTAACGGACGATATCAAAAGTAAACAAAGCATGAGTGTTCCTGGCCTAGATACAGAGGCTCAAATTCTTAAAGCACAATCACAATACTGCGAACGATGGCTAGTAACAAACGGTGAGTACCAAGATGAATTTTATCCAACAGCACAAAAAACTTGGAGCAGATTGCCTGCTGCGGAAGACGACTGGTCTGCCCTAAACTTTGAAGCCGCTGTTGATAAACTAAAATATACTTTTCCCCGCACGCAAGCTCATCGTACTGGGCGTTGGTGGATCAACTTACCAATGATCACTGAAGGTTCCAAACATATGGCCTACTTTAATGCTTTGCTAGATTCTGATGGCACCATTCGACGCAGTAATTTAGTTGTTAGACATGGTGGCACTTACATGAGTTCCTTAGCACTTAAGACAGCTCTAGTGGCAAATAACCAAAATGTAATGATCTACCTAGATAAAGACCCAAAAGATCCCACTTCCAAAATGATTTCCAAAATGAGCCTTATTGATGACGAAGGCAATGAAGTAGAAACACTCCCAGTGGATGGGGCCGGTCAACTTCTTGTCAATTATGCAGGCGATTCTAAGACCTACCCACACATGAGCATTTGGGAACTTTTTAACAACTCTAGTAATGCTAAAATTACCATCAGAAAAAATGGCACTGTCCAAGAGGAAACTGTAAAGAAACTTGATTTCCTAAAAGATAAAATCATGATTTTTGGTGCCACGTCCACTGGTACTTACGATTTACGAGTGACTCCCTTTAGTGAAAATTATCCTGGGGTTGAAATACATGCCAACCTCGTTGACAATATCCTATCTAGAGATTTCTTAGTTTCCCCTCATAACGAAGAACTATATATGGTGCTCACCATTTTACTATTGGGAATTTTTTTAAGTTATGGTGTCGCCCACTTAGGAGCCATTCAGGGCTTATTCTTAAACTTAGGTACCACTGTGGCGCTATATTTAATAGATCGATTTTATCTTTTTAAATCAGGCTATGTGATTGCAATCATTCTTCCCCTCAGTCTAATTTCTAGTTTGTATGTAGTGATGACATTTTATAAATACCTAACAGAGGAAAGAAAGAAGAAAGCCATAAAGGGAACTTTTGAGAAGTATGTTTCACCAGCCATTGTAGCTGAGGTATTAAAACACCCTGAAAACATTAACCTCGGTGGAAAAAAACAACGAATGACTGTCATTTTTTCTGATTTAAGGGGCTTTACAACTATTTCAGAAAAATTAGACCCACAAGTGCTTTCAGATGTTCTCAACCGCTATCTCACGCCCATGACAGAACTTGTATTTAAAAATGATGGCACCCTAGACAAATACATGGGCGACGCAATTATGGCATTTTTTGGAGCCCCCATTTTTTATGAAAGTCATGCGAAAAAGGCATGTCAATGTGCGCTAGATATGATTCGCCTATTACCAAAAATTAATGCGGAATTTAAAGCGCAAGGCTTACCACAAATTGATTTAGGAGTTGGAGTCAACACGGGAGATATGTCTGTTGGTAACATGGGTTCAGAGACTGTCAGAAGCTATACGGTCATGGGTGATGCAGTAAACTTAGGGTCCAGACTAGAGGCCATCAATAAGCAGTACGGTACCCGTATTATTATCAGTGAATTTACCTATCAAGAGGTTAAAAATGATTTTATCTGTCGAGAAGTAGATTGGGTGCGAGTTAAAGGCAAGCAACAACCAGTTAAAATTTTTGAACTTATAGCCAATACATCTGAGGGCGTACAAAACAGGCAGTTTCTAGAAAAATTTAAAGCCGGATTTGAAAAGTACCACCAAAGAAATTGGAAAGAGGCACAACAGTTCTTTAAGGACGCCCTGGAGTCTAACCCCAGTGATTCGCCCTCAAAGCTATACTTAGAGCGAGTTGAATCCTATTTACACACTCCCCCTCCCGATAGCTGGGATGGCGTGTTTGAGATGAAAACAAAATAAAAATTTTATCTGCCATCCATTTGACAAAACTTCCCTTTCCATTGCCTAATAAAATATACAGCAGGACGCGCATCAATGCATATAAAAGTCATCGGAAGCCATGGAGGCACGGCACCTGGCTATCGCACAAGTTGTTATCAAATCAATGAGCACATACTTATTGACTGTGGTTCTGCGGCCTCAGGCTTAAGTCTTGAACAGCAATTTCAAATTTCTGATATATTCATCACTCACCCCCACCTTGATCATGTAAAGGATATTTGCTTTCTCATTGAAAATACATTTAATCCACGACGAGAATCTATCACCTTGAGATCTTCAGAGGCAGTTCTCAATGATGTTCACCAACACTTATTGAACGACGTCATTTGGCCGGATTTCTCTAAAATTTATGTAGATCCACAAAGATCAAAAACAATCTTAAAGTATGAACCCATGAAAAAATCTGTAGAGCTTAACGGTCTTAAGTTTGAATATGAAACTGTGAACCATCCCGTCAATGCTGTTGGCTATATTGTTGATGATGGCAAAAATCAAGTCGTCTTTAGTGGTGATACTGGTCCTACCGAGGCTATATGGTCAGCTGCCAACAAATGCTCAAACCTCAGAGCTATATTTACTGAAATTTCCTTTCCTTCAAAAATGGACGGTCTTGCTCGTGCATCTGGTCACTTTACTACCCAACAACTCTTAGATGATTTAGGAAAAATTCAAAACTTAAACGTTCCTATTTATATTGCGCACTTTAAACCTCAATTTTTTGAAGAGCTTATGGAAGAGTTCCATACTCACGCCCCTAAACGTATCCACCTCCTCCACCAAGAAGATGAATTTGAATTTAATTAAACTTCTATTTATTGCATCAATATGTCTTATGATGTCTGTTGCAAAAGCAAAAGATGGGCAAAATATTTTAGTCAATGCCAACTCTATGGTTAGAGATACAAAAGAAAAAATGATCTTTCTTAAGGGTAATGTTCAAATTATTTTTAACGGTCAAAACCTCTGGGCCGATCAAGCCACTGTGAATTTAAAAACTAAAATGATTGATGCTAACCAAAATCTTATTCTTATTGGGCCAACCTCGAGGGCATCAGGAGAGAGCGCCTCTTTCAACTATGAAACTAACCAAGGGGTTTTGTACAATGGCTATATTGAACAAAATGGCCAAGTGCAGATTTCAGGAGAGGTCATAAGAAAAATAGGAGAAAATGAATATGTTGTTGAAAAGGGAGATTTCACAGCATGTACAAGTTGCCCACCCGCTTGGAATATTAGCGGCTCACACATTGAAGCTACTTCTGGAAAATATGCCTACATCACTAATCCAGTGATCCATTTTGGCCGAGTCCCTGTCTTTTGGCTGCCCTATCTTATTGTGCCCATTAATTCTAGACGCCAAACAGGACTCCTCTTTCCAAAATTTGGATGGACAAGTTCAGGAACCTTTTACACCCAATCCTTCTTTTGGGCAATGTCCGATAGCACTGACTCCACTTGGACATTTCATAACTATCAAGGACGTGGACAAAAGGGGAATTTAAATTACCGCTACGTGCTTAGTGAAAACAGCTGGGGTGAATTTGACACGGCCTTTATTAATGATAAAAAACTCCCAAGTGATTTAGGACTCACAGATACATCACGGATTGGCAGACATATGTTTAAATATAAAAACTACTATGATCTTCCAGAAGGCTTTGTGCAAAGATCACAAATTAACTACATTTCTGATACAAAGTACCAGAGGGACTTTCCAGATGATGTAGAAGGACATGGAGACCCAGCTCTTCTCAGTCGAATGTCTATCACAAAAAATACAGACACACAGCATGCCAGCGCTGAAGCCATTCACCAAAAAAATCTCATTGCAGCAGATGCTCTCTCCGCTGACGATAACTCCATTCATAGGTACCCCTCTGTCCTTTACGCCATGACGCCACAAAAATTAGTGGGCAACCTCATGTTAGAAATTGATGGCCGCTATAATAACTTTGCCAGAAATGGTCCTGCCTTTGATAAAATGAGCACAGATGCCAGTGGGAATCCTATTGTTGTGACTGACTCCTCTCAACCCAATGTCTTTGATAGCAGTACAGATCTGATTCGTACTGGACAACGTTTTGAACTAGAGCCTAAACTTAGTTATCCATTTCATATTGGACCCAATTTAGATTTGCTCCCCTCACTCTCCTATCGCGAAGTTAATTATCAATTTGGTATCAGTGATCAACCTTCAGCTTACCGACGATTCATACGAGGCTCACTTTCAGTCCGTACTAAATTTGCACGTGTTTTTGGTGATAAAAAAGACCCTAAAGCCACCCGCTACAAACATGAAATACAGCCAGAGGTGGTTTACACCAATGCTCCTTGGGTCGACCAGGCCGATCACCCCTTCTTCGGAGAAGCGGAACCTTTTTTTAAGCGTGATCAAGCCATTAACAATGCAGACAGACCCCAATTTGATGATTTTGACAGACTCTATGATCGACACTTAACCACATTAAATATTGATCAAGTTCTGATACGTAGAACTGCCAATGATACAGACAACTCCTATTCACAACTAGCAAGTTTTAAACTATCACAGTCTTACGATAACTATGAGGCCCATCGGCCTATTTACCCAGGTGAAGCGAGGGAGCCCTTTACACAACTCACCAGTGTTTTAGATTTTGATTTTGGTTCCTTAGATTCAAATTCCATTAGCCGCTATTATCACTATGATAAAATTGCTTCGGTTTCTTCTCGTGTGCGTTTTTATATCCCCAAAAGTAAAAACTATTTACAACTACTGTACTCACAAGATTTTCAGCTCACTAAAAAAACAACTCTAGTTTCTGACAATCATTACAATACGCGTACCAATATCGATAACTATGCACAAAATATCACTACGAGTTTGGGCTACATGGGAAAATATATTGGTTTAGTTGGAGGGACGAGTTACGCCATTTTACAAAAGCAATGGACCCAATATAATTTTACTATCACCATTATGCCTCCTGGAGATTGTTGGGGCATATCTTATACCTATAACCAACCTCTTATCGAAGGAGGCGGAGAAGCCTCCTATAGCATTAACTTCTTTTTAAACTACGGCAATGGAATCAAAACCGTCTCAGCCGATGCTATCAATCAGTTTAAAAAATAATAGAAGTCTTACTTTTAGCTCTTAAGAAGCGTAGTTTTTTTGAACGTATTTAGAAACGACTCAGTGTCCATTCCAACTGACCACCCTGTAAACTGCCGTTATCAGCAATCACTGGTTCAAAACTTGGGATAAAACCAGCAGGGGTTTCATAAGGACTGTAAGGCAAATCTTCTTCATCATCTGGAACTAAATAAATCACGTATAAACCTAATAAAATTCCAGCGTAAAGCCCCAAAGAGGCGCCTCTAGCCACATTTCTTAGGTTGTCACCTGGATGATCCGTAAATGCTAAACTGGCAGCTCCCACTAAAGTTCCAGCAAGAACCCCATAAGCAGAGGACATAAACAGTGTTTTCATGGGCTCAGCTTGCACTCTTGCGGGTAAGCAAAAGCTAAAAATTAAAAGGGCCGGAAGTACAAAACGCTTAAGTCCAAACATTTTGAATCTATTTCTATTCCCCATATGACTAGTATTTCGGGCCAAAAACAAACTGTCAATACTCAATCCGCTAAAAAACTCTCAAAACACAGAATAGAACTATCCTGCAAATATTGGCCTCGACCTTTTTTATAGCGAACAAGAGCTAAATGAAATTCCGTCTCCCCAAATTCAGAAATAAAGCTCTGGAGAACTCTTCTCAACCTTTGTTTCTGCCCATGAGATACACGAAATTCAGGGCAAGCATGCTCTGACAAGCTCTTCACTTCTACCAAAGTCAAATGACCCTGGGGGTGCTGAAGTACCAAATCCACTTCACCCAAAAAATGTTTATAGCGATGATAAAGTAGTTTGTATCCCTTAGAGAGGTAGTGCTTAAGCACTCGAATTTCACAGTTATAACCTAAGATTTGAAAGGTGCTCTTTAACGCCGGCAAAGGTTTTTCTATGCTCTTTGCACGGGCCATGAAGGCGGATAGCTTCTCTGTGTGCCGCTGTGGCATAGCCTTTGTGTTTTTCCAAATCATACAGACCAAATTCCTTTGCCAAAGATCTTACATAACGATCTCTAGAAACCTTTGCCACTATGGAGGCTGCACTGATTGGAGTTGCACGACGATCCCCTTTAACCAAAGCTGTCTGCACTAGCTTCACCTGGGGAATTTTCATATGGCCATCAACCAAAACATGACCGTCCTGCACATTTAATTCAGTAAGAGCTCTCCTCATGGCTAAAAAAGAAGCCTGCAAAATATTTAGCTCCTCAATTTCCTCCACAGTAGCAAACCCAATACCAACATGATGATGTTTTATAATAGACTCATAGACTTGCTCACGACGAGACTCGGATAAAGTTTTCGAATCCTGGTAGAGTTCGAGATCTTGAGTGTTTTTTAAAATAACAGCCGCAGCATAAACACGGCCAAATAGACAACCTCGCCCAGCCTCATCGACACCGATGGCAGGCTGAGGATTTACTTTTTCCCATGAGAAGTTCTCAAAATGGGTAGACAAAAGATTTTTACTTGGTTTCGGAGGCGGGCGCAGCTTCAACTTTGGTCTTAGCTTTTTTGGGGCCGCCTATGTCAGCATAAAGTTCTGATTCAATGCGAGCCTTTTTTCCCTCTAGAGCACGAATGTAATAAATTTTTGCTCTTCGCACTTTACCTTTACTAATTAACTCCACGCGATCCAAAGAAGGGCTTGCGAAAGGAAATGTTCTTTCTACACCAATACCGCTAGAAATTTTTCTTACTGTGAAGCTACGACCAATTCCAGAGCCTTGTGTTTTTAGCACAACGCCTTTAAAGGCCTGAAGACGCTCTTTTTCGCCCTCTTTAACTTTCACATAAACTTCTACTGTGTCTCCAGTACCAAAGTTTTCTTCAATTTTTCTGTTTGCACGACCTAGCGTGACTCGGCGAATTAAATCCAACATATAGTCGACTCCTGATGTAACTTGAACTGGCTTGATTACCACGCACCCAACAGGCGGTCAAGACAGATACTTACTGCTGAACGGACAGAAAGATGGCGATATTCCTCTTCGTATAAGCTTTTAATGGGTTCAAGAACCCTTGTCCCTTGGTAAACACTGCTTTCTAAGCCAAAACCAGTTCCGAATAGTAAAAAATACTTTTTAACGTCGCCACTGAGCATTTCGTCTTTAAGCTCTTTAAAACCAAGCCCTGGAGAGCCCTCTATAGCCCTTGCAGAGGTGGTAATAAGCTCTATGTCTCCACCCCAGTCCTGCTTGGCCTCCTCCAGGCTATGGGCCGTATGAACCATAGTGAGGGCTGTTCTTCGCATGGGGTTATACCCAGCACCTCTTTCCGACCTCCAAAATTCCAACATCCGTGAAACAAAAATCAATTGTTCCTTCATAGGATTGATAATGTAGTAACGATCCACGCCATAAACTCGACAAGCCCTCGCAATGTCATGCACATCAAGGTTTGTCACATTGGTACAGACTGTGTTGCCTGCTTTATCTTTAATGGGCCAGTGAATTAAACCCACAGCAATCTGAGGTTTTTGACTCATAAACCTAACAACTCCCTTTCCTCTTCACCCATGCTCTTTAGTCTTTCACGGGCCCCCTCTATTTGACTTTTATGATCTTCAGTTAAGAGATCAGGGCGCCTTTTATAGGTGCGCAAAAGAGCCACATCCTGGCGCCATTGATGGATTTTTTTATGATGTCCAGACAATAGAACTTCAGGAACCTTAAAAGATAAAATCTCTTCGGGCCTAGTAAATAGTGGTGCCTCTAATAAGCTAGAAGCAGAAAAACTATCTTCCTGAGCCGAACATTCATGCCCCAAAACACCGGGAATATATCTCACAATAGCATCCATTAACAGGAGGGCTGGTAACTCACCGCCAGAAACAATAAAGTCACCCACAGAAACTTCTTCATCTACATGTGATTGTAAAAAGCGCTCATCGACACCTGAGTATCTTCCACAAATAAGGATCAAATGTTCCTTTTGAGTGAGAGCCTTCACCCTTGCTTGCGTTAGGGGTTTTCCCTGAGGTGAGAGGTAGATTGTGTGTGAATTTTTCTGATGACAACTCTGCCATGCTTTTTCTAAAGGTGGCACGGTCATAACCATACCATCTCCACCACCATAAGGGCGATCATCCACAGCCTTATGAACGCCGGTTGTGTAGTCTCTCAATGACACCGTTTCTACGCTAAATAGACCAGATTCTAGAGCTTGCCCTACCACTCCATGGAGGAGGTTGGATTGAATGAGTTCCGGAAAAATACTAACAAAGGAGAACCTCATGGCTCCCCTAATAAACCCTCAGGGAGATTCATTTTAATCATTTTATTTTTTAAGTCTAAATGATGAATAAACTCAGGAATAAATGGAATCTCAACTTGGCTTCCACCTTCTGTTTCAACGATTAAAAGATCTTGGGCATTGTTTGTCGCAAAACCCACAACAGGGCCTACTTTCATATCTTGCTGTAGAACTTCAAAGCCTTTGACTTCATTCAAAAATATTTTATCACCAACTTTGGACACCAAATGCTGAGCCGCTATCTGAAAAGTGGCTCCAATGAAAGCCTCTGCAGCCGTTCGATCATCCAACTCCTTGGTTTTAATAATCATACCTTTTTTGTGCTTTTTTAACCGCACTGGATTCATCACATACTTTTTCTCAACCCAAACCTTATGACCGTCAGACTGTAGTTCTTCTTCTTTTCTAAAAAGAAAAAACTCTTTAAAGTCTTCAGAAACCCAGTCCGCCTCTCCAGCAAAAAAAATAATGAAGAGTTCACCCTTTAACCCATGGGCATCGCGAACCTTACCGACAGTTACCAGGGAGTTTGGAGTTATAGAGTTTGTTTCAGACATGGGCCTTCCTTTTTTTATTTGAGGCATGGAGTACCACACATGGCGTCATTTTCCAATAAAACTTGGAGGATGAACAAAAAAAAAGGCACCTATAAAGATGCCTTTTTCTGAGAACTGAGCAGTTCACTTCAATTTTGAAATTATTCTACAATTTCAAGCACAGATCTTTTATTGAGCTTTGTGCTAGCCGCATTCAGTATTGTTCTCATGGAACGAGCCGTACGCCCTTGCTTGCCGATAACTTTACCCAAGTCATCTTTGGCAACCTTAAGCTCTACAACTGTTGTCTGTTCACCCGCAACCTCGTTCACTTGAACTTGGTCGGGCGAATCCACTAACGACTTCGCCATAAACTCAACAAGAGCTCTTAAGCTTGTGTGATCCATATTAACCCCTCTTTTAAGACCACCCTATGTGGTCTTATTAGGCCTGTGTGGCTCCATCAGCTGCAAGATTAATTAACCTTGCTACACGGTCTGTTGGACGAGCCCCTTTACTAATCCAGGCTTTAGCTTTCTCTACATCTATTTTAAGGCCCAATTCTTTGCCCTTTGGGCTTGGGTTATATTGGCCAATCACTTCAATAAAACGGCCTTCTTTACAATCTCTTTGGTCAGCCACAGTCACACGATATTTAGGCCTATGAGTAGAACCAAAACGGGCCAACCTAATAACCACTGCCATATAACTATCTCCTATTTGATCTCGTTCTTTACATAACTTACAGGTTTCTGCAACCTCAAAAACTTCCTTTGAAAGGAAATCCACCCCGGCCTAAACCCATTTTCATTACAGTAGACATCATTTTTTTCGTTTCTGTGAACTGTTTGATGAACTTATTCACATCACTCACCTGAGTCCCTGAACCATTAGCGATTCTTAGCCTTCTGGAGCCATTCAGCACAGTATGATCCTGTCTTTCTTTCAAAGTCATAGATTGAATAATAGCCTCTATTTTTTTCATCTCTTTATCGGGCGGTGTCATATTTTTCATCTGTTTCATCATCTGACCCATCCCCGGAATCATTTTTAAAACCCCTTCAAAACTACCTAGCTTTTTAATTTGCTGAATTTGGTTCAAAAAGTCTTCAACTGTGAATTCATTACGCGCCATCCGGCGTGCAGCTGCCTTGGCCTGTTTTTCATCCACAACATTTTGAACCTTCTCTACTAAACTTAAAACATCACCCATATCTAGCATGCGAGATGCTAAACGATCGGGATGAAACTCCTCCAGGGCATCAGACTTTTCTCCAATACCCAGAAATTTAATAGGTATACCTGTGACTTCTCGAATACTCAGAGCCGCTCCACCCCTAGCATCGCCATCCACTTTGGTAAGAACTAAACCAGTTAAGTTAAGCTGTTCATGAAAGCCTTGAGCCACATTCACTGATTGCTGCCCCAACATAGCATCGGCTACAAGCAAGGTTTCTTGAGGTTTCCAATAGGAATTGAGCGTTTTCAACTCTTGCATCATTGCCTCGTCAATTTGAAGCCGTCCCGCTGTATCTATAATAAGCACTTCTAATTGCTGATCCTCTACCCATGCCCTTGCCCCCTTTAAAATCTCTAAAGGATCCTCTGACTGTGAAGAATAGAAAGGAGTGCCTGTTTTTTCAGCTAGTAATTTTAGCTGCTCAATTGCGGAGGGGCGATAAACGTCTACAGAAACTAGTCCTACCCTTTTTTGTAGTTTATTTTTAATAAACAGGGAAAGCTTAGAAGCCGTTGTGGTTTTTCCAGCACCTTGAAGCCCCACAAGCATCACCAGAGAAGGTTTTTCCGTGACCTCTAGGCGTACTGTTTCTCCACCAAGAACGGTCTTCAGCTCCTCATGGACGATCTGGACAAACTGCTGCCCCGCTGTTAATCGCTGGTGGACCATTTCGCCCAAGGCTTTTTCTTTCACTCGATCAATAAATAATTTTACAACTTTGTAATGAACATCTGCCTCTAAAAGACTTAGGCGGATTTCACGCAAAGTCTCCTCAATATTACTTTCTGTAATACGAGCTTGGCCCTTAAGTTTTTTGATACTACCCAAGATCTTATCCTGCAAACCATCAAACACTTTAAACTCTCCTACCAACGACTATAAACACCCTGTCGTATATTTCTAAAGGCAATAATATACATGACAACGGCTGTCACCAAGGTGAATAAGCCAGCTGTTTCTACGCTCACGTCAGAGATACCTAGAACACCAAATCTTACCCCGTTGATAAAATACAACATGGGATTCGCTTTAGAAATCAGCTGCCAAAGGGGGTGCAAATGCTCAATTGAGTAAA
>Ga0066639_10001519_pt1 | contig 20688 bp, 14 predicted proteins | sample CryGeyCG2114_010_2_FD_59504 | JGI IMG/M metagenome (GOLD analysis project Ga0066639, IMG submission 59504) | Groundwater microbial communities from aquifer - Crystal Geyser CG10_big_fil_rev_8/21/14_0.10 | ecosystem: Environmental > Aquatic > Deep subsurface > Groundwater | place: USA: Utah...
AGAGAAAGGGCATTACCACCCAATAACTATTGTTGGGAGAGACATTATTAAGATTTTTAGTAATCTTGGTTTTGAAATTGCCACAGGACCAGAAATAGAGACTGAGCACTATAATTTTGACGCACTTAATATTCCCGCGGATCATCCCGCTAGAGATATGTGGGATACTTTTTGGCTTGAGCCAAAGGAGGACAAAAAACTTCTAAGAACACACACTTCTCCAGTGCAAATAAGATATATGGAAAAAAATAAGCCGCCCCTTGCGATTGTTGTTCCAGGGAAAACTTTTCGGTATGAGGCAACAGACGCAACTCACGAGGCGCAATTTCACCAACTTGAAGGGCTAATGGTCGGTGAGGATATTAGTCTTTCCAACTTTAAGGCAATCATCGAGAAGTTTTTTGCGGAATTTTTTGGAGAAAAAAAAGAAGTCAGATTAAGGCCCAGCTATTTCCCATTTGTTGAACCAGGTGTTGAAGTTGATATGAGGAATGTAGGAGAAGAAAAGTGGCTAGAAATTATGGGGGCTGGAATGGTTCACCCTAAAGTGTTAGAGGATGTGGGTATAGACCATAAGAAATATCAGGGTTTTGCTTTTGGAATGGGTATAGATCGGTTGGCTATGCTTAAGTATGGGATAGATGATGTAAGACTTTTTTATTCGGGAGATACAAGATTAACAAACCAGTTTTAGTATGAAGGTTTCTTATAATTGGCTACAAGATTATTTTGAGGAGAAGCTTCCATCTCCTGATGATATGAAAGAGAAATTGTCTCTCCACTCTTTTGAAGTTGAGAGCATTGAAAAAAAGGACGGAGACCATATTTTTAACATTGATATTTTACCAAACAGAGCTCACGACGCCTTGGGCTACTTAGGTGTAGCGAGGGAAGTGTCGCTTATCTATGATAGAGATTTAAAATTTCCAAAAATAGAATATGAGGAAGCATTAGAAAGGAGTTCCGACTATATAGGTCTAAATGTTGAAAGTTCTTTAGTAAGGCGAGCGGCAAAAAGAGTGGTCTTGGATGTTGAAGTTACTGAGTCGCCAGACTGGCTAAAAGAGAGGCTCTCCTCTATGGACCAAAGATCAATAAACAATATTGTTGATATAACAAACTTTGTGATGTGGGAAACGGGGCAGCCCGTTCATGCTTTTGATTTAGATAAAATTATCGATAGCAAGATTACTATAAGAGAAGCACATGACAGAGAAAAAATTACTACACTTGATGGAAAGGAGTACACATTGTCTAAAGGCATGTTGGTTATAAGTGACTCGGAGAAACCCCTTGATATTGCTGGGATAAAGGGAGGAAATTCATCCGGGATCGATGAAAAGACAAAGAGAATTGTCCTTTCTGTTTGCTCGTTTGACCCCACATGGATCAGGAAAACTTCTACAGCTCTAGATTTAAAGACGGACGCATCATATCGCTTCGAGAGGGATCTTAGCCCAACAAAAGTTCAGGAAGCCATAGAGAGACTCTCTAGCCTTGTTTCCTCTATTGCCTCAGGGAAAGTTTTACAAGAAATATTAGATGTTTATCCTAACCCTCCCGAGAGTGGATACAAAATTACGACTTCTCTGGATAGAGTGAATAAAGTTCTGGGTTCAAGCATAAGCAAAGATGAACTTGAAAACATTTTAAATAAACTAAAAAAACATTCTAAGTTCGATTGGGAAGGAGAATACACGGTCACAATACCAAGTGAAAGGATAGATCTATTACCGAGCGAGGTAGTACACCAAAGTGGAAATGAAGAGGATCTCATTGAAGAAATAGGAAGGGTCTACGGATTCTATAAGATCTCTAGCATTTTACCGGTAGATTTTCCATTTAAACCCGATATTAATAAAGAAGTTTCTCAAGTGGAATCATTAAAAGACGGGCTTGTTTCTCGAGGTTTTTCTGAAGTAATGACATATTCTTTTGTCGAGAGCGGAGATGTAAAATTAGCAAACCCTCTATCAGCCGATAAGAAGTATTTACGCAGATCTTTAAAGGACGGACTCCGGAAGTCCTTAGAGCAGAGTACTCACAATGCTCCTCTTTTTGGCAAGACTGAAGTCAAAATTTTTGAAATTGGAAAAGTTTTTTCAAAGGGCATTGAAAAATTATCTCTAGGTTTGGCAGTCTCTTTAAAAAATAAAAAAGAGGAGCAAGTTTTTTTGGAAGACATTCTTAGTACGTTGGGTCTCCGTGGTGAAGTGGAAGGTGGTGTTGCGCTTGTGGAGATTGACGGAAACGGGGCAGACACTTACGAAGACCTAGACTTTGATATTAGTAGGTCTGTGACATTTAGAAAAATATCAGCATATCCGTTCGTTTTGAGAGATCTGGCTCTTTGGGTTCCAGAAGCGAAGTCATCTAAAGATATCTTGGATATAATAAATAATAGTGGCGGAGAACTCCTAGTCAGCTCTACACTTTTTGATGAATTTAAAAAAGAGGGGAGAGTCTCCTTTGCTTTTAGGCTAGTTTTCCAATCTAATGAGCGGACCCTAACCGACCTAGAAATAGGGCAAATTATGTCAAAAATTGAGGAGAAATTGACCCAAAATGAGGGTTGGAAAGTGAGGTAAAAAATATGGCTTTCTAGGGGCTCCTTTTTATCCCCAAAATCTAAAAAAAGCTTGTAATTTAGCCATATTTTTGCTAATATGGATTCTAAATAAGCAGTATTTGCTTATTTTATTTTTGTAATAATATGGCCAAAAAAGAAGAAGAAAAAAAGGTTAAAGTTAATGGATATAAAGCCTCTGATATTACAGTTCTTGAGGGGCTTGATCCTGTAAGGAAAAGACCTGGAATGTACATTGGAACCACAGGCCCGGACGGTGTACATCACTTAGTTGTAGAAATTTTTGATAATGGTCGTGATGAAGCGATGGGTGGCTTTGCCAATCATATTGAAATAGCTCTTTTGCCAAACAATCGTGTACGAGTTGTTGATAATGGTAGAGGAATTCCGGTTGATAAGCATAAGCAAACAAATGTCAGTGCCCTTGAGACAATTATGACGACCTTGCATGCGGGAGGAAAATTTGGGGGAGAGGGCTATAAAATTTCTGGAGGATTACACGGAGTTGGTGCATCAGTTGTTAATGCTCTATCTGTTTACACCGAGGCCAGAGTTCATCGTGACGGAGGAGAATATGTTCAGGAGTATAGCAAAGGTAAGAAGAAGTTGGCTGTGAAGAAAGTTGGTAAATCAAATCTAACCGGGACGATTATTACTTTTGAACCAGATCCAACTATTTTCCCAGAGATTTCTTATGATTGGGCAAAGCTTGAACGACACATGCGCCAACAGGCCTATCTTGTAAAGGGGATGAGAGTTACCTTGATTGACGCTCGGGAGTACTCTGGAGAGATTGATTTTGGAAAGTATTTTTTCCTAAAAGAGGCAGGATTAGAAGTGCCTACTTCTTCTTTTTACTTCGAAGGAGGACTTGTTTCTTTAATTAAGTTTTATAACTCGTCTCAGAAAGAAATACATAAAAATATTTTTTACGTAGAGAAAGAGGTAGATAATGTTTTTGTTGAAGTGGCTCTTCAATATGTTGACGACATTTCATCAAGGGTGATTCCATTTGCTAATAATATCTACAATGCCGAGGGCGGTACTCATGTCACTGGATTTAAAACAGCCTTAACCAGGACAATAAATAACTATGCAAATGCGAACAAATTTATTAAGGACAAGGACGGGAATTTCACTGGTGATGATGTTTTAGAAGGTCTTACGGCAGTTATTTCCGTAAAGCTTAGAGAGATTCAATTTGAAGGCCAGACAAAAGGGAGACTGGGTAGTACTGAGGCTAGAGGTGCGGTGGAGACAGTCTTTGGAGAAGCGTTCTCCGCTTTTCTTGAGGAAAAGCCCGATGATGCCAAATTGATAATCGGGAAGGCCTCTCTCGCTCTCCGAGCTAGAAAGGCTGCAAAAGCAGCCAAGGATAGTGTATTGAGAAAAGGAGCGCTTGAGGGTTCAAATCTTCCTGGTAAATTAGCGGATTGCCAGAGCAAAAATCCAGCCGACAGTGAGCTTTTTATAGTTGAGGGAGATTCTGCCGGAGGCACAACAAAGACAGGTCGTGACAGGAAGACTCAAGCTGTTTTGCCAATTAGAGGTAAAATCTTAAACGTAGAAAGAGCTAGACTCGACAGAATGTTGGGTTCTGAGCAAGTAAAGAATATTGTCATTGCGCTTGGAACAGCTATTGGAGACACCTTTGATATTGAAAATCTTAGGTATCATAAAATTATTATTGCCGCCGACGCCGACGTAGACGGTGCTCACATTAGAACTCTTCTTCTAACTCTTTTCTTTAGGTACTTTAGGCCAATTATTGACGGTGGGTTTTTATACATCGCTCAACCACCATTATATAAGATAGAGAAAGGTAAAAAGCTTTTGGCTCATGTATATACGGAGGAAGAAAAAAATGAAGTCCTTAAGAAGGATAATGAGCCTGACAAGATTTCTCTTCAAAGATATAAGGGTCTCGGAGAAATGAACGCTGACGAGCTGTGGGAGACCACTATGAATCCAGAAAACAGAGTTTTGAAGCAGGTTAAGATAGATGATGCCTCTGAAGCCGACAAAGTTTTTGATATTTTAATGGGGACAGATGTGCCTTCTAGAAAAGCTTTTATTCAAACAAACGCCAAGATGGCTAATTTGGATATCTAATTTGTTATATCAAGATTACATCAACAAGAATCGCTTTAACAACAAAGCGATCATTTAAATTGCCAAAGTTATCGCAGGTGGAAAGTGTCACTTCTCGATTTTCACTATCAAAAACAACCAAAGCATTTTCCGCATCCGCTTCTTCTACTGAGGTAACTTTGTATATAAACTCGTGGGTGTCAGAGAAAATGCTAACCGCATCTCCGGTCTCTAGTTTTTCAATTTTATTAAAAGCTTTAAAATTTGGATTTCTAACAATTGGCAAATGTGAACTGTGACCGAACAGAAGCATATTGGTTTTTTGTCCAAGCACACCAGATTCAGGGTATCGAACTGATCCAGTCAAAAGAGAGTTATCCAAATCCGCTATCTTGGTAGAATCAGGATTGTTGACCTTAACATCGATACCAACTTTTTCTGCCACGACCCTTCTTGGCAGGGCGGGAGGAATGTTTTGTAGCTTTTCCTCTAGAGACTCTAAAGACGTAGTTTCAGAAATTACACTGATGGGGTTTTCTGGTGCGGTTTCTTCTTGTGGTGTCAGACCAAGTGCTGAAAAAACAATAAAGCTACCTAAAAAAATGAGAAACCAAATAATAAAGAATTTTGTTAAGTTTTTTCTTATCGTCTCTAACATATTATGTTCTTTGGGTCTAGCTTGACAATTGACATGAACTATAATATACTATGTAATACATAAAGTCAAATCGCTCAATGGAGCCAAAGAATTATGATAAATCATCAAAACAAAATACAAGGCCCAGTTATTAAGACCCTAGCCGTAATAGGTGCTATCGTTCTATTATCTGTAGGAGGGTTCATAACAATTACTGTTTTAACAAAGATTCCGTCTGTATTTGCAGGTATTACTGCTCAGGTTGTTAGTATAACCCAACGATTTATTCCTGCAGGAAACATTGTTGTTACACTTAGCGAAACAAATCCCGTCAGTAATGATTTGGTCAGATTGTCTTTTGATCACCAAAACAAAGAAGAGGATGGCTCATACTCATTCTTCTACGAATGTAGAGAGGGGGTTCACCTTGAGAGACCAAATACAAATGAAATTATTTTTTGTAACACTCCATACAGTTTTGTAAATTCAGACGACTCTTTCTCTTTTAAGGTCTTGTCTACTAAGAACGAGCCCGTTGATGTTCCTCTTTCAGTTAATTTTGTAAAAAATAATTCAACAAGAATATCAGAAAGAGGTGAGGCCCAAATAAGTATTAACGGGGGCTCATCTACTGGTAACATAGTAATTGTTGGAAATAACACTGGTACAACTACAGGGAATATTGGCACAGGAACAGGCACAGGTACAGGGAATACAAATAACGGTGTTGCTATAAAGCCTGGGAACAAAACCGAAGAGGAAATACTCTTTAACGAAACAAACGGAACAACTAATGGCTTTTCAAACCCAAGTGGTCTTCCTGACCTGAAGTCAGTGATAATTGCTGTTGGTGAGATCGATAGACAAACAAATATTTTTACCGCAACAAACACAATTCCAATGATCTCTCGTGGAGCGGTTAAGTTTCAAATTGAAAATGTAGGCACAAAGCAGACTGGTTCATGGTACTTCAATGTAGTTGTTCCCACATTCCCTTCTTATATTTATCACTCAACAGCACAGCCATCTCTTTTTCCTGGAGAAAAAATCGAATACGTCATAGGGTTTGATAGCATCAGAAATGACGGTGCAGAAAATACAATTGTTGTTAATGCCGACCCAATAAGCTCGGTTAAAGAAATCTCAGAGACAAACAATATCGTTAAATCTGTTTTATCCGCATACATTCAATAATAAAATATTAACGCAATGACGCTCCTTAACTCTCTAAAATTAAACAAGAAGACTTTAGGGACGGGGCTGTTCATCCTCGTAGCCCTGACCGTTTTTTCTTCTACTGCTTTTGCAACACCAGGTCCTGACCTAGTTGTTTCAAGTGGGCCAAGTTTGAATATTTCTAACCCAACCGAAGGAGATTCGGTTGTTTTCTCTGCGACAATCCTAAATCAGGGAGACGCTAATACAGGGGCTGGATTCACTATTAGATTTAGAGTTGACGGAAGCATTATTCACGATTTTTCAAGTGATCAGTTAGCAAAAGGTAGTTCTAGAACAAGGGAGGTTACATGGACCGCAACAGCAGGAAATCATACTGTAAGAGTTTGTGCCGATGCGCCATCACCCGGTGTAATTGACGAGCTAAGTGAGACAAATAACTGTGAGGAGACTAACTTTACAGTTGCGTCTTTGCCTGCGGACACTTGTTTGAGCTCTAATGGTACTAGTTTAAGTAGTCAAGAATTTAAGGACGCGTTAGATAACGGGCTTATTACTTACGACAATCTTGTGGTTCTTCCTGGGGATACAACCGCGACTTTCACAATAAACAACCAGACTAATTGTATCGCTCCCTTGAGCCTTGCTTCTTACAAAAGATTTGATGATACACACTTATCTACTCAAGAGTTTTATGACGGAACAAACCTGGTAAATGTTGGAGAATCTGCGACCTTAACTGTGGATTTACCAGACTGTAGCACGCAGGTTGATGCATGGTTTGGTCTTCACCCACAAAGTCTCCTTGAATCAAACCCCTATAGTTATCCTCATGTTCCATGGGTTATTGATTTTGATTGGATAGCCACACCACTTTGCCAAGATACACCACCTCCACCTTCATCACCAGCAAGTTGTGACGCTTTCAGCGCAAATCCTTCGTCTATCACAAATGGTGGATCATCTACACTAACCTGGAATACCACAAATGCTACCTCTGTTTCTATTAATAACGGAGTCGGCAGTGTTTCAGTCGATGGCTCAAAGGTAGTTAGTCCTTCGGTTACAACCACATACACCCTGACAGCGCTTGGCACGGAGGGTAACGACACTTGTACAGCTAAGGTTACTGTAGGTGGTAATCCACCTACGATTCAGTGTCCTTTACCGAATCAAGCTAATAGAACAATTATCGATTTCACCGACAGGGAAGGCGTGATTGCATCGGACTCTGAGGCTGAAGCAACTACAAGACAATATGGAATTAACCTTTCTTCTGGGAATTACAAAATAACCCTCGTTTCTTACGATGACCACTTAAGTAAGCCAAGCCAAATTCAAACAGAGGAGCAATATTTCCTAAAACTTCTAAATGCAGGAAACGTTTTTGCGAGTACCCCCTCAATCTCAGACTTACCTGACAATCAAGAATATCGAACGGAAGTTGTTTCAAATAATTTTTCAATTAACAATAATGTTAACTTTGTTTATGCCCAGCATACCAAATGGTGGCAACCTGGGGACAAAGAAAGCATTGTGCCAGTTTGTGCTGCCTTTGATAAGTTAACGGTTGTAGAACAAAAGGCAGATGTAACAATTACAAAAAGCGTTACACCTTCTTCTGGAAAAATAGGTGACACTTTTACATATACTTTAACCTACAAAAACAATGGTGCAATTAATGCCGAGAATGTAGCGATCGCTGACGTTGCCTCACCTGTTGGAAAGTTAGGAAGCTACACGATTACTCAAGGACCAAGTTCTGGTGGCTCTTGTACAGCCAAGACAAATGGAATCACATGTTCTCTGGGAACCCTATCTGTGGGTGAGACTGGTACTATTAAATATACTGCCAAAGGAGTTGCTGTTGGAACAATAGATAACACTGCTGTAATCAACACCTCAACACCAGAGACAAATACAAACAACAACCAGGATGATGCACAAGTTGTAGTTACTTCTAATGGCCCAGCCGCGACGTGTGATTCGTTTACGGCAAGTCCAACTAACGTTAATTCCGGGAGCTCCTCTACCCTTACTTGGGCTACAACCAACTCTACGTCTGTTTCAATAAACAATGGTGTTGGTAGTGTGCCGGTAGACGGTTCTGTAATCATTGCAGGGATTACATCAAATGTGACATATACCCTGACTGCCGTTGGTACGGGTGGAAATGACACTTGCACAGCCTCTATAACAGTAAATATACCAGGGGCGCCTATTTGTACTCTAACTCTTACTCCGGGGTCAATCACGAGTGGTAGCTCGGCTACCCTCGGTTGGTCAACAACAAACGTAACTTCTGCCACAATTAATCAAGGAATTGGTTCTGCTACACCTGTGGCCTCTGGTTCTACTACAGTAAGTCCAACTACTTCAACGACATACACAATGACTGCCATTGGGACCAACAGCTCAACAATTACATGTAACGCGACCTTGACTGTGACAACTCCACCACCAAGCTGTACATTAAGTGCAAATCCATCGGTTGTGACTTCAGGAGGCTCTTCTACCCTTACGTGGGCTACTACAAACTCAACGTCTGCGTCAATAAATCAAAGCATCGGCTCTGTTACTCCTGTTGCCGGGGGCTCTGTTGGAACGGGAGCGATCACAGCAAACACAACTTATACGCTAACAGCGGTCGGCCCAGGAGGCACGACATCATGCCCCGCTTCTGTAGTTGTTTCTGCAACTCCTCTTGCTGATGTGGCCATAACAAAAAACGTAACTCCCGACAAGGTAGAAAAGGGCGGAGTCTTTACTTATACTCTAAATTACTCAAATACTGGGACACTTGATGCTTTGAGCACAACAATAAATGACATTGCTAGTCCTAGTGGTCTTTTAACCGACTTTGTAGTTTTGTCTGGCCCAGCACACGGTACGTGTACTGCAAACTCTAACGGTATTTCATGTTCTCTTGGAACACTCCCTGTTGGTGCAAGTGGAACAGTTACATATAAAGCTACGGGCTCAAGCGTTGGAGTAATTAATAACACCGTAAATATTAATACAACAACCTCAGAGACAACCTTAACCAACAACAGTGATAGTGAACAAGTTAGTGTATTTGTTCCTGTTGATCCTCCTTGTGTGGGGGCTTGTGGTGGTGGAATGAATCCACCAAGAGTTGTTATGTTTGCTAAGCCAACAGAAGAGCAACCATTTGCTTCGCAATCCTTCATTTACTTGAGCCAGGTGCCATATACAGGGATTACTGGAGGTGTAAAGGGAATTATGTTTTCAATCTTATTAAGTCTATGGAGTGCCGCCGCCGCCTACTTTATTATTCGAAGATGGAAAGAAGATTCTTTGGTTCCAAATTTTGGAGGTTCAAGACCTATTCGAAGTGAGAGTTTTTCAAAACCAGATGATGGTAGAGCTCTAAGTATGGGAGAGATAATTGAAACAAAAAGAGCCAAGGATAGCTTTTTCGCAAAAGCTGTTGTACCCGAGGGTAATACTAGAGCGTTTGTTAATAAATCAGAAAGAGAGCAAGAAATATATCCTAAAGAGATTGCCTTTACTGGGTCTGATCTCCCAACCGAAAAACCTCATGTTCACGAAGAAATAATTCACGAAGAAAAAAACGAGGAGGTACGAACCGAAATTGATACAAACCTTGAAAAGTTTGCTAGAGATAGAGGGGTTTTAGTCTCTGAGGATGCTCTTGGCATGGTTACCCTGCCTGTTATGGCCGGCAATCAGGAAAGACAAGAGGCCTTAAACTCAATCATTAATATTGCGTTAACCATGTATCCTAAAGACGATGGGTGGATAGTTCTTGATAAAAAAAGAATAGAGCAAGTTATCTTTTCTTCACAGTACGATGTAATTTTGATTTTTTCTCAGTGGCTCTCTGTTGGGGAGAGTAAAAAGGTTTTCTCCTTTATACGACTTTTGAGAAGCCATAAAGTTTCTGTTAAGTCTTTCTTGAAGAAGGTTGCCTACCATATTGATAATCTATACAGATGCCGAATAGGGGAGAGCTTGGACAATAACCAAGGAATGGTAGATGTTGAAAACCAGTGTGTAAACTGGAATACCAAGGATATCCAAAAGGTTGTGGCTATTTTGGTCAACGGAGTTGACGAAAGCTATGATTCTGAAGACGCTTCAGTGAAGCTTGCTCTTGTAAAGATATTGGAGATTTCTGACAAGTCTAAGGTGGAAGGCAAGAGTTATTACGGGTCTTAATAGAGCCATAAAAAACACTTTTCCACACAATCATCAAAAGCTCTTGTCAGGTCTTGACTTATTTTTTCTAATCCTGTAGTATTCTTACTGGTGGTCGTTTCGGGCTTGCTCGAAGTGATCGCCATGGAAATACCGCCCTCGGGCGGTGTTTCCATTTATGGGGGTTTTTCTAATAAAAAGTTTAGTATAATTTATATCTATGTTCAAAAAATTTTTAATGAAAAAAATGCTCAAGTCTCAAGCGGGGAATATACCAGAGGGGGAGCTGGACAAGATTTTAGATCTCGTTGAAAAAAACCCCGCTCTTTTTCAAATGATTGCAAGTGAGATTCAAGCCGGAGTATCAACGGGCAGAGACCAAATGACTGTCACTATGGAGGTTATGAAAAAATACGAAGAGGAGTTAAAGAAGTTAAAGGGCTAATATGGCACTAAGTATCGGAATTGTCGGGCTTCCAAATGTTGGGAAATCAACTCTTTTTAATGCACTTACAAAACACTCTGTTCCAGCAGAGAACTACCCTTTTTGCACTATAGACCCTTCTGTGGGCATTGTGCCGGTGCCCGACTATCGCTTGGAAGAGCTCTCAAAGTTATCAAAATCGGAGAAAGTCATACCCGCTGTTGTGGAATTCGTTGACATAGCAGGTCTGGTAAAAGGAGCCTCGGTTGGAGAGGGGCTTGGTAATAAGTTTCTGTCTAATATACGAGAGGCAGATGCTATTTTAGAAGTCGTTAGAATTTTTGAGGACGATAACGTAATTCATGTTTCTGGGGAAATAAATCCGATGTCTGATATTAGCACTATTAATCTTGAGTTGATTTTGGCCGATTTTCAATCTGTAACTAAAAGACGCTCTGGATTAGCAAAAGATTTAAAAAAGGGTGATAAGAAGATTATTTTTGAGGACAGGGTATTAGAGAAAATTGAGAAGGCCCTGGACTCTGGTGCGTTGATCAATAGTATTGATTTAAGTAAAGAGGAAAGCGATGTTGTTAAGAGTCTAAATCTTTTGACGGCCAAGCCTATTTTTTATGCTTTGAACAAAAAAGCCGATGCAAGAAATTTAGATGATTTGAACGATAGCCGATATACTGATCTATTAAATTTTTTTGAAGAAAGTGGATCCTCTTACATCATTGTTGACGCAGGCGTAGAAAATGACCTAAAAGACTTAGACGAGGAAGAAAAAAATACTTACAGAATGGAATTAATAGGTATGACCGATTATGAGGGGGGGCTAGGCTCCTTGGTTACAGAGGGTTACAAGATATTAGATTTGATTACATATCTAACGACTGGTGAAAAAGAGACTAGGGCTTGGACGTGCAAGAGGGGCTCGACCGCACCTGTGGCAGCTATGGCCATACACACCGATTTTCACGACAAGTTTATTAGAGCAGAAGTAGTGAAATATGAGGACTTGGTTTCTTCTGGCTCTAAAGCCTCTGCTCGTGAAAAAGGCCTCTTGAGGACAGAAGGGAAGGAGTACGTCGTAAAAGACGGGGACGTAATCGAGTTTAGGATTTAGGCATATGGAATACTACAGATTTATTACAAACGGAAGGGGAATTTATGAGGCAGTAGATCAAGACTGCTCTAAAGATGACCCACGTAGATTGAACAAGCCGGATGGATCATGGTTACCTAAAAAAGGTTTGGATTATCCTGGTGCGATTTCTTTCTGGACCGACTTTGGAGTAAAAAAGTATTTTGATTCTGGATTACTAAATTGGCATAAATCTGCCATCAAAGGAAATATCGAGGTTATGGTTATGGCTCGGCCAACAGAAATTCTTTACGATGATGAATATCAAATTATCTTTGATACTAAGTTTTTAAATACTAAAGAACAGCTAACTATCGACGAATTTCTGAAAAAGATGAAGATGGTAGTGCGATAGAGTTTAGAATATAACTTTAACTATTCCAACATTCTGCAGAATATCTGTAGAATAATAGTACATACCATATCTAACATCTAATCTATTTCTTACGATATATCGTAAGAAATAGACCAAGGGAATATCTCAAAAAAGTGGATATGACTTACTGAACTGAGTACATGATTTATTGAATTAAGGATATGACTTACTGAACTGAGGACATGACTTATTGAATTAAGGATATGACTTGTTGAATTGAGGATAACACTTATTGAATTATTGAAATGAAGGGCGCGGGGAGGGGATGGTGTTACTATAAATTATGCCACGCTTTTATTTTCCAAAGCCTAGCTTTGGGTGGTCTTAAGCCCTGGGTGGTTTTTTTCAGGAGGGAATAACTACCGGTCTAAATATAAAAAGCTGAAGGCCTCGTTCGCGCGGGGTGGGCGCGGAACGAGGCCTTGTCAGCCGTCGTTACTCCTCGTAACGGCGACTGTTGCCTCGGCGTGCTGCCAGGGCGGCACGCCGAGTTGTATACACCACACCGTCGATGACGTAAATCTTCACGGTGGTTCTCCACAGAGGCCTCGGGGAGGTAACAGCAGGAGTGGCCTCTCTACTCCATACCTATTTATATTATAACATAATGATAGTCTATTTGTCAAGTCTGAAATAGGGAAGTCGGAATGGGCCCGAATGGGCCCGATTTACCGAGATTTTTTGTTTTATCTATGTAATTGACAGGGGATTTATTCTGTTTTATCTGTAGGCAAGTTGTAGTACAATAATAAATTATGAATACAAAAATAACCGCCAAAGAGTTTTTTTTGCATATCGCAAATATTGCTCTTTTATACGCTGGTACAATAGCGTTACTTAATATTTTATTTAGGGTCATTAACACCGCCTTTCCTCAGGTTTCTGAATATGGTTACTATGGCCCAACATCTATTAGTTTCCCTGTTGCGACACTTATAGTGGTATTTCCACTTTTTTTGTTCATAGCTAATATTCTCCGCAAGGGATATACAGAGGATCCTAGCCGTATGGAATTTCCGATAAGGAAATGGTTAATGTATTTAACACTTTTTATTGCCGGAGCCGTGCTTGCCGGAGATGTCGTTACTCTTATCTACTACTTTTTAGATGGCCAAGAATTAACCACTGCCTTTATTCTAAAAGTTTTGTCTGTTTTGGTTGTTGCTGGCTCAATTTTTGGATATTACACCGACGATTTAAAAGACAAATTAACAAAATCACGCAGGAATATGTGGAGAATCTTGGCGGTAGTTTTAGTCCTCGGGTCTATTATTGCTGGGTTTAGTGTTCTTGGCACACCAGGGAGTCAGAGAATGTACCGACTTGATGGACAGAAAGTGTCTGATCTACAAGAGATTCAATGGCAGGTTATAAATTATTGGCAACAAAAAGGAGTGGTGCCGGATTCTCTTGATCAACTTCGTGATCCAATTTCTGGTTTTCTAATTCCAGTAGATTCAGAGTCAGGAGAATCATACGGATATAAAAAAACGGGAGATTTGTCCTTCGAATTGTGCGCGGTCTTTAACAAGATATCTCAAGGGGCAAATAAATTTAATTCTCGGATCGCTCCTCCAAATTCGATGCTTAAATCTGAAGAGAATTGGGCTCACGATGTCGGGCTAGAATGTTTCTCCAGAACCATAGACAGAGACCTGTACCCAGTCCGGAAGTAGTTTTTTGGACTGATACAACATCTTAGGGGGCATTTATCAATTATGGAACATAATTACAACCACAAAGAAGTAGAAAAAAAGTGGCAAAAGATTTGGGGAGAAAAAAATCAATATAAAGTCGAAGAAAAGTCTCAAAAACCCAAGTACTATTCTCTAGTCGAATTTCCATATCCATCTGGAGAGGGTCTTCATGTTGGTCATGTTCGAAGCTATACTGCAATGGATATTGTAAGTCGGAAGAAAAGGAGAGAAGGATTTGAAGTTCTCTTTCCTATTGGATATGACGCTTTTGGATTACCAGCAGAAAACTTTGCAGTTAAGACGGGGATTCATCCAAGAATTACAACAGAGAAGGCAATAGTCGTCTTTCGAGAACAGCTAAAGTCGTTAGGGCTTTCCTTTGATTGGTCTAGAGAGTTTTCAACAACCGATCCGGAATACTATAGGTGGACTCAATGGATTTTTCTAAAATTTTTGGAAAACGGTTTGGCGTATAAAGAGGAGATGCCAATTAATTGGTGTGCTGAATGTAAAATTGGATTAGCTAACGAGGAGGTTGTTGGAGGAGTGTGTGAGCGTTGTGGGGGAAGTGTTCAAAAAAAAGAAAAAGAACAGTGGATGCTTGCGATTACGAAGTATGCAGAAAGACTTCTTGAGGACTTAGAAGATCTTGACTACATTACTCCAGTTAAAATTCAACAAAAAAATTGGATCGGAAAATCAGAAGGGGCGGAGCTTGACTTCCCTATCAAAAATTCAAATTTAAAGATTTCAGTATTTACCACCAGAGCAGATACTTTATACGGTGCAACCTACTTAGTCCTTTCTCCAGAGCACCCCTCAATTCATGAACTAGAATCTCAGATAGAAAATCTTGATGAGGTTAGGAAATATACTATTGAGGCTAGGGGTAGAACCGATATCGAAAGGACCTCTGAAGGTAAAGAGAAGACGGGAGTTCTGTTAAAAGGGGTAAAGGCTATCAATCCGGCAAATGGAGTAGAAATCCCCGTTTTTATTGCAGACTACGTTTTAGTTCACTACGGAACTGGGGCTATTATGGCTGTTCCAGCTCACGATAAAAGAGATTGGGAATTTGCGAAGAAATTTAACCTACCTGTCGTCGAAGTAATTTCTGGCGGTGACACAGAAATAGAGGCTCACACTGATACAGTTCTTGGAAAGCTCGTTAACTCTGGAGAATTTGATGGACAATCGGTAGAAGAAGCCGGAAAAAATATTACAAATAAAGTTGGAGGTAAGTTGAAGACAACTTACAAACTTCGAGACTGGGTTTTTTCAAGGCAGAGATATTGGGGAGAACCTATCCCTGTCATTCTTTGTCCCGATTGTGGCGTTGTGCCCACTCCGGAGTCCGAGCTCCCAGTACAGCTTCCCGAGGTGGATGATTTTATGCCTAATGAGGATGGGGAGTCCCCTCTTGCTAAAGTCTTAGACTGGGTCAATGTGAAGTGTCCTAAATGCCAAGGAGACGCGAAGAGAGAAACAGATGTTATGCCCAATTGGGCTGGAAGCTCGTGGTATTTTCTTCGATATATTGACCCACACAATGGAGAGGCATTAGTTGATAAAGACAAAGAAAAAAAATGGATGCCGGTTGACTGGTATAACGGCGGGATGGAACACACCACCCTGCATCTTCTCTATTCTCGTTTTTGGCACAAGTTCTTATTTGACATTGGCGTTGTCCACGAATCAGAGCCATATAAAAAGAGAACATCGCACGGATTTATTTTAGGAGAAGACGGAGAGAAAATGAGTAAGTCTCGCGGAAATGTTGTAAACCCAGATGATATGGTGGACCGATTTGGCGCAGACTCTTTAAGACTTTATGAAATGTTTATAGGGCCTTTCGACCAAGCGACATCGTGGAGCACCGACGGAATGATGGGACCCCGAAGATTTTTAGATAAGCTGTGGAGGCTTTCTGAAAAAGTCATTGAAAGAGAATCCGACGAGACTCTTTTGCATGAAACAATAAAAAAAGTTACGGAAGACATTGAAGCCATGAGATTTAATACGGCCATTAGTTCGATGATGATTTTTCTAAACGAGCTGTCAAAAGAAGATAATCTCTCAAAAGAGAGTTTTAAAGCTCTTCTTTTATTGTTGGCTCCATTTGCACCGCATATAACAGAAGAATTATGGCAAAAAATTGGAGGTAAGGAATCAATACATTTGACACCCTGGCCAGCCTATGATAAAAACAAGATAGTAAAAAACAGACACCTGATCGTTGTTCAAGTTAACGGCAAGGTGCGTGGTGAATTCGAGACAGAGCAGACAGAAAAGGAGGTCCTTAAGGACTTAGCCCTTGGACAGAAAAGGGTATCTGAACAAATTGAGGGCAAGGAGATTAAGAAGATCATTTATATAAAGAACAAACTCATAAATATAGTTGTTTAGGAGTTTGTCCCCTGATTCTGTGGCCTTGAGATGAGGGTTGACCAAACCCTATATTAGTGCTAAAATGGTAAATAACCTCGATAAATCCTTTTAATAGAGCCATATTATCTGGGATAAGAGGCCCAACAATTTAACATGACTATTATCACATTTAAACCGAAGCAAATTACAAGAAACCTCATTTCAGGCTTACCTGAGAGGTCTCGGGATGTTTTAGAGAGTCGCTTTGGTCTAGGAAAAAACAAAGACAGACTAACCCTTGAAGCTATAGGGACCATTTATGGAATTACTAGAGAAAGAGTCAGGCAGATAGAAACACACGCTCTAAACTCAATTTTAAAATCGGACGTCTATTCGCAACATGGGCATGTTTTTACTGAGCTTGAAGAACTGATTGATTTTTTGGGCGGTGTTGTGGTGGAGGAAGAACTTCTCAATCAAATTTCAAATAATTCTGAAATTCAAAATCATGCTCACTTCTTGCTTGTCTTAGGTGACTCATTTAAGAAAAAAAAGGAAGACTTAGAGTTTAAACACAGATGGTATGTTGATAGCGGACTTGCAGAGAAAGTTCACGAATCACTCAGAAAAATATATAAAAATCTCTCTAACCAGGACCTTGTTTCAGAGGAAGATATTGTTAAAACTTTTTTGGAGCATCTTAAGGATGTTTCAGACAAATATAAAAAGGAGGAAATTCTAAAAAGATGGCTTTCCGTTTCTAAAAAAATTGATAAAAATCCACTTGGAGAGTGGGGCTTAGCTTCATCCTCAAACGTCAGCTTAAAAGGGATGAAGGATTATGCCTATCTTGTTATAAGGCAACATGGCTCTCCTCTTCACTTCTCCGAGGTTGCAAAACAGATTAAGAAGATGTTTGGCAAAGAGGCACATATTGCCACAACTCATAACGAACTAATAAAGGACCCAAGATTTGTCCTCGTGGGACGAGGGCTCTATGCCTTGAAGGAGTGGGGCTATTCAACAGGCGTCGTTAAGGATGTCATTGTTGATATTCTAGAAAAACATGGTTCCTTAACTAAAGATGAAATTGTCGAACTTGTTTTAAAAGAAAGATACGTCAAACCAAATACTGTTGTTGTGAACCTCCAAGACTCAAAAACATTTAAGAAAGACAAAAAAGGAAGATTCTCTCTAGTTTAATTTAAAGAAAAACCCCCCACACATGTGGGGGGTTTTTCAGTTGGGAGTTTTTTAAAATCTTTTATAATTGTATAATTTCCATATAATGTTTGAAATATTTCTTGAAATAGCTTTCTTTGTCTTTCTGTCCGCTCTTAGAGTTATATTCGACTACTACTATTTATGGCTACCGATTTTCCTAGGTCTTTTGGCTTGGGAGACATGGAAAAGGTACGTCGTTACTTTGGCAGTTTTTACTGAGGAAAAAGTTCTCCTCCAAATTAAGCTCCCAAGAGAATTATATAAGTCACCGAGAGCCATGGAATTATTTTTACAAAATCTTCATCAACTAAGTGGTGAGGGCAACCCCTATGATAAGTACTGGAAAGGAGGCACTCGCCCATGGTTTTCTCTAGAGCTTGTTTCTATCGAGGGAGAAATCCGCTTTTATATTTGGACGAGGCAAAAGCAAGCCCGAAGCATCGAGCTTGGCCTCTATTCCCAATTCCCCGGCCTTGAGGTCATTGTGGGGGCACCAGACTATACTAGAGACGTTCAGTACGATGAAACAAAGAAAACATTGTATGGGACATACTTCACTCTAGTAAAAGACGATCCATATCCAATAAAAACTTATATTGATTTTGGTTTAGATGACGACCCTAAAGAAGAATATAAGATAGATCCAATTGCCTCCATGACTGAATTTTTGGGATCCATTGGTCGCGGAGAACAAATCTGGATACAAATATTAGTCAGGGCTCATAAGAAGTATGAGAAAAAATCTCTCTTGGAGAAAATTATTAAGAAACTTACTCCAGATATTAAAAAATATAAAAATGTCGAAGAAAGAGGAAAAGAGATAATAACTAAACTCTTAGACGAGGTGCCAAAGGACGAAGAGGGTATCGCCAAGGGGGTTGTAAAACAAACGAAACATAAAGAAAAGATCATTGAATCTATTGAGCGAAGTTTCTCTAAGCCTGGTTTTGATACAGCGATAAGGGGTATTTATATTGCAGATGAAGACAAATTTGATAAAGCAAATATTGGTGGCTTATTGGGTGGTATGAAGCAGTATAGCTCGGATGGTTTGAATGGCTTTAAACCAGACAACAAAACAGACTTTGATTATCCGTGGCAGGATCTGACTGGTGGCCGTTTGGCAAAAAAGAAGAAGGACATCTTTAGGGAATATATTCAGAGGGCTCGTTTTGAAAGCCGACATAATGTCGAGGATTTTATATTAAATACAGAAGAATTAGCAACAATTTACCATTTTCCTGGCTCATCTGTTGAAACTCCAAATCTACCACGAATTCCTTCTACAAAAGCCCAACCACCATCTAATCTACCGCTGTAGGATTTTATGCCCAAAGAAAATGTACCTAAAGATAATTTATTTTATCTGAAAAAAGAGCAAATCGTTGCACTTTTTCAAAAATACAATGAAGAGTCAATTAAGGCTTTTTTGGCTTTTATTTTTTTGTGTTTTTTGATCACAGTTCTATTTTTTAGGCCACCCTCGGATTTTCCGTCAGACAAAATCGTTCAGATAGAAGAAGGGGCCTCACTCAACCAGATTATTGGAATTCTGCAAAAAGAAAATATTATTCGTTCATCTTTTTGGTTTAAAGTATTCGCTTATGCCACATTAAACCAAAACGATCTAGTTGCCGGAGATTATTTCTTTAACCAAAAGCTGGGGCTTGTCTCTGTACTTTTTAAATTGGCTAATGGGGAATATGGGCTTACGCCTGAAAGTGTGACATTCTACGAGGGGCTTACAAACCTTGAGATAGCACAAGTCCTAAAGAAGCGTTTTGAAAATTTTGATGACGAAACTTTCATAGCTATTTCAAAAGACAAAGAGGGCTTTCTTTTTCCTGATACATATATGTTCTTGCCTAATGTAGGACCGAGAGAAGTGCTGAGCACCCTTCAGAACAATTTTGATAACCGAATCGAACCATTTCTTGAGGATATTGAAAAAAGTGGCAAGACATTAGAGGAGATAATAATAATGGCTTCAATTATTGAAAGAGAGGCGAGGACTCAAGGAAGTCGAGACATTATTTCGGGTATTTTGTGGAAGAGGATAGAAATTGATATGCCCCTACAGGTCGATGCAGTTTTTCCATATTTTTTGGGTAAGAATACATACCAACTTACATTGAAAGACCTGGAGTCTGATTCCCTATACAATACTTACAAGTATAAGGGGCTACCCTATGGGCCTATTGCCAATCCTGGCCTTTCCTCAATAAAGGCAAGTCTTTACCCTAAAATGAGCCCATACCTCTTCTATCTTTCAGACAAGAACGGGATGATGCACTATGCTGAGGACTTTGAAGGACATAAGAGAAACAGGGTCTTATATCTCCGATAATAATTTGCTAATATAGACCCCTATGGTTATTACTTACAACGGTCTAGAGTTTTTTAAGGTGCAGTCGGGGAGCTTGACCTTGGTTTTTAATCCCGTGTCTAAGGAGTCGAAGCAGAATATCGGCGCTCCTCGCTTTAAGGCTGACATAGCATTGGTTAGCTTAAATCACCCTGATTTTAATGGGACTCTTGGCTTGGGAGAAAAAGAGGGTGGTGGTCTTTTTGTTGTCGATGGAGCAGGGGAGTATGAGATTCAGGATGTTTTTATAAGGGGTTTTCGGTCAAAGTCTGATTATGATGGTAAGGAAAGAATAAATACCATCTACAAGGTTTTGATAGAGGGCATGAGTATTTGTTTTCTTGGGGCACTTAACGATAAAAACATTCCTGATGATATTTTTGGAGAAATAGAAGGTTCCGAAATTCTTTTTGTG
>Ga0066639_10001520_pt1 | contig 20667 bp, 18 predicted proteins | sample CryGeyCG2114_010_2_FD_59504 | JGI IMG/M metagenome (GOLD analysis project Ga0066639, IMG submission 59504) | Groundwater microbial communities from aquifer - Crystal Geyser CG10_big_fil_rev_8/21/14_0.10 | ecosystem: Environmental > Aquatic > Deep subsurface > Groundwater | place: USA: Utah...
GTTATTGCCAAAAGGAAGAGTCGCAATTACTGACGATGGACGTGGCATTCCAACCGAAGTTCATAAGCAAACTAAAAAGTCCGCTCTTGAAACTGTGCTCACGACTTTGCATGCAGGAGGAAAATTCGGAGGCGATTCCTACAAGGTCGCCGGAGGATTGCACGGAGTCGGTGTTTCTGTCGTGTGCGCCTTGTCAAGTTGGTTGCGCGCAGAAGTATGCCGCAACGGAGATTTATATGTTCAAGAGTATGAACGCGGTAAGCCTAAAACGAAAGTTAGAAAAGAAAGCAAATGTAATCGCACAGGAACAAAAATAATTTTTGAACCGGATTCGGAAATATTTTCTGAAAACAAATTTAATTTAAAAAGAATTATTGACCATTTGCGCCAACAATCTTTTTTAACAAAAGGAATTAAGATTGAAATAATTGACGCAAGAGAAGAAAAGCCGGTTTATCACGCTTTTTATTTTGAGGGCGGACTTCTTTCGTTTCTAAAATATTTGAGCCGCAGTGAAAAACCTCTTCAAGATAAGCCTTTTTACATTCATAAAAATCAAAATGACTTGGAAGTAGAGGTGGCCTTTACATACAATGACGAGTTTGAGACTAGTGAATTAAGTTTTGCAAATAATATCTATACACCTGATGGGGGAATGCATATTACCGGGTTCAGGTCGGCATTAACAAGGACGTTAAACGATTACATTCGTTCAAGCGGAAATTCAAAATCGGAAAATAATCTAAGCGGCGAAGATGTCCGTGAGGGTTTGGTGGCGATTGTTTCTGTAAAGCTTAGGGAACCGCAGTTTGAAGGGCAAACAAAGGCTCGTCTTGGAAATCCAGAAGCGAGAACTGCCGTTGAGACCGTTACAGGAGAAGCAATAAAAGATTTTTTGGAAAGAAATCAATCTGACGCGCGAAGGATTATAGAAAAATGCCTTTTGTCGCTCAAAGCCAGGAAAGCGGCAAAAGCGGCAAAAGATATGATTGTAAGAAAAGGAGTCTTGGAAGGATTAACTCTTCCTGGTAAGCTGACAGATTGCTCTTCAAAAGATCCGGCAGAATCAGAATTATTTATTGTTGAGGGGGATTCGGCAGGAGGTTCTGCGAAATCCGGAAGAGATAGAAGGATACAGGCAATTCTCCCTTTAAGGGGAAAAATTTTAAATGTTGAAAAAGCGAGAATTGACAAGATGTTGGTGAATAAAGAAATTAAAGCGCTGGTTGTTGCCATCGGGACTGCGATTTCTGATTCATTTGACATTGAAAAAATCAGATATCATAAAATCGTAATTATGACCGATGCCGATGTTGACGGAGCGCATATTAGAACTTTATTACTCACTCTTTTTTACAGATATTTCCAGGAGATTGTTACAAATGGATATTTATATATTGCCCAGCCGCCTCTCTATAAAATAAGCCGAGGGAGAGAATCGCGATACGCGTATAACGAAGCGGAAAAGGATAAGGTGATAAAGGAATTTCAGAAATTAAAACGGGAACAGATAATAAATAAAGCTTCGGCAAAAAAGGAGAAAAATGAACTTGAGCCGGACGAAGAAGAAGAAAAAGAGAAAGACGCAACAAAAGGGATAAACATCCAGCGTTACAAAGGTTTAGGGGAGATGGACCCGGATCAATTATGGAAGACGACAATGAATCCGGAAAACAGGATTTTGAAATTAATAACCGTTGAAGATTTAAAAGAGGCAGATGTTTTGTTTAAAACCTTGATGGGCGAAGAAGTAGAGCCAAGAAAGAAATTTATCCAGTCGCACGCTTTGTCGGTTAAAAATCTTGACATATAAACACTATACCAATATACTAATCAATGCGAATAATGCTAATACGAATCCGTATCAATAATAAATGGCATAATTCTTAATCAGTGTTATGATCGCCAAATTAAAAGGTTTTTTACAAGAGTCTAGAAAGGAATTTAATAGAGTCAACTGGCCTACTTTTAAAGAAACGCGAAAACTTACTTTTATTGTAATTATTATGTCTTTGGGTGTAGCGGTTTTCCTCGGGGTATTAGATTATATTTTTACCAGACTGCTTAGCGTGTTTTTTTTATAAAAATATGTTCGCTGAAGAAAATTTAAGCGCGGCGCGCGAATATTAAATTCAAGTAATCTCTATAATATGATAGACGGCAGCAAACTATATTTAATATTTTAATTTATGTTTATTTTTACTATCTGATATGGAAGAAAAAAAAGAAATAAAAAATGAGAAAGAGCTAAAAACGGAAACCGGGCAAGGGGAGCGGCATTGGTATGCGGTACATACATATGTCGGCTACGAAGATGCGGTTGCAAGATATTTGAAACAAAGAGTGGATTCTCTAGAAATGAATGACAAAATTTTCAATGTTGTTGTCCCTAAAGAAAAGAAAATCAAGATTAGAAACGGCAAAAGAAAAGAAGTTGAAGAAAAGATTTACCCGGGTTATGTTTTAGTGGATATGATTTTAACTGATGAATCCTGGTATGCGGTTAGGAATACCCCGCGCGTAACAGGTTTTGCCGGCGTTGACGCGACGACTCCCGTTCCACTGTCAAAAGAAGAAATAGACGAATTAATGGGCAAGATGAAAGATAAAAAAATTGGTGTAAAGATAGACCTTGAAATCGGCGAAATGGTTAAAATTATTGACGGGCCGTTTAAGGATTATGATGCAAAAGTTTCAGAAATTGATAATGAAAAGTCAAAAATAAAAGTTTTAGTTCCAATTTTCGGAAGAGATACAATCGTGGAATTGGATTCATTGCAAGTTCAAAAGTCATAAAAATATGAGCAAACCAATTAAGGCAATCGTAAAAATTCAAATAAAAGCCGGACAGGCTAATCCTGCTCCGCCGATAGGGACGGCGCTCGGTCCTCACGGAATCCAAATCGCGGATTTCTGCAAGCAGTTCAATGATAAGACAAAAGATATGATGGGCGATGTTGTGCCTGCTGAGATTACAATTTATGAAGACAGAAGTTTTACTTTTAAACTTAAAACCCCGCCCGCGTCCGCATTGATTAAAAAAGCCGCAGGCATTGAGAAGGGCTCAGAAAATTCCGCAACTAAGAAAATAGGCAGGATAACAAGAATAAACCTAAGAGAAATCGCGGAGAAAAAGCTTCCTGATTTAAACACCGACAGCATTGAACAAGCAGAAAAAATTATTGCCGGGACAGCAAAAAATATGGGAGTGGAAATCATAGACTAGTGAAAATAATTTTCTTGGAATAGTTAAAAAGGGTATTAGTGAAGAATTTTTTGATTTTGTAGCCCGGATTTATCCAAAATAGATAGATGTTTTATCTCGTAATTCCTGCTAAAACTCTAAACAAGGCAAAATAGAAAACCTTAGCGTCTTTAGTAAAATATAAGAAAACCGAGAATACTCAAGGCGAGTTTGATTTGCAAATCTTTTAAATATAAGATACAGTTTATTCTCTGTTCTTTTAAAATCTTTAAATCAGTCTGCTGCAATCTGCAGAAGGAGAGTAAAATGGCAAAAGTAGCAATCGTTGTTGCTATGTCTGAGAACCGTGTAATAGGAAAGGATGGAAATCTGCCTTGGAGATTGCCAAGAGATATGAGCCGTTTTGTTGAGCTCACAGGAAACAATATAGTGGTAATGGGCCGTAAAACTTGGGATTCAATACCGGATAAATTTAAGCCGCTTAAACGCAGAATCAATCTTGTGCTGAGTAGAGATCCGGAATTCAAGCCGGAAGGGTGTTCGGTTTTCAGTAACTTGCAAACAGCGATCAGAATGGTGCAAGAATTAGAGCCGAAAAAGAAAATCTTTGTAATCGGCGGAGAGTCGGTTTATAAAGAGGCGCTTAGATTGGGCATAGTAGAGCAAATGTTTATCACAATGGTTCACGCCAGATTTGAAGGCGACACTTTTTTCCCGGAAATCAATGGAGATGAATGGAAGGCTACGGGAGGATTTCGCATACCACGCGATAAAGAAAACGAATACGATATGTCATTTTTGCTTTTTGAGAGAAAAAAAGTCAGACGAACTCCGCTACGGTAAAGCGGAGTTTTTTTCGCAATATAAATAAATTTAAATATATGATTAGATTTTCCAAATGATTTAAAAACCCAAATGCGCTGGACGAGTGCAAATAATTGCAAAAAGTTTATTTATCGTATAAAATTTTGCCATAGAACCTTGACAACTTGGAAAGGAAAAGCTCAATGAAAACCACTCTGCGCGACTATGAAGCGGTTTTTGGCAACAATTCAAGCGTGGAAAACAGAGTATTTGAAAACTACGAGGAGCTAGGAACTTTAGTTGGAATGTGCAAAGGTAGAGGCAAGACGATTGTCCTTACTTCGGGAACATTTGATTTAATGCACATTGGCCATTCCAGATATCTTGAAAAAGCAAAAGAGCAGGGAGATTTTTTGATAGTTGGCGTTGACTCTGACCGAAAAACGAAAAAGCGCAAAGGAGCGCATCGGCCTGTTGTGCCAGAATCAGAAAGATTGGAAAATGTGTGTCATCAGCGTTATACAGGAGCGGTTTTTTTGAAAAACGAAGAGGAAGAGCGATGGAAACTCATAAGAATCATATGCCCCGATATCTTAGTTGTTGTTGAAGGAACTTATAATGAATCTGAAATCAATAAGTTAGAGAAAATCTGCGGCAAGGTCGTTGTTTTACCGCGTCAGGCGCCTATCTCAACCTCCGAGAAAATCAGAAAAGTTATGATTGAACCTCTTAGCGAGTTAAAGAAAAGACTACAGAGAGCTGTTCAAGATGTGTATGATCTTTTGGATAAACTTATGGGAAACGGGCTAAGTGGTTAAGGTAATTTTGGCTTATATTCCGGTTTTGCATAAAGGATATATTGAGTTTCTGAATAAACACCGTGACGCAGAGCGTTTGTATATCTTCGGTGAAAACTTTATTGAAGAGTATGAATATTTGAAAAAAGAAATCAGAGCTTTGGAGCCTATAGCAATGCTTTATGCAATCAGCGCATTAATGAGTTATGGAGTGATTCCGAGTTTTGAAGTTTATCTTCTGGAGAATTTTGGAATTTTCGAAGCAGATGATGATGTATTGACTTTTGTGATGCCGGATGAGGATGTTTGCCGGAGCTTTGCAGAAAACTATCTTAAAGGAAAAAAAGTTGAATTTGATTCCATATTCTTGCGTTGGGATAGAACTAATATCCATAAGCTAGATATTGTAAAGTTTGACCGTCAGGTTGAATTTGGTGAATTTGTAGCTGAAGCAATGAATCGGGCGATTGTGGAGTCGGAATATGCCTCAAGTTGGTGGAGGCAGGTCGGCGGAGTTATTGTAAAAAACGGAGAGATTATCTTAAGCGCTCATAATGAGCATATGCCTACGGTTCATTCGGTATATGCTTGCGGCGACCCGAGAAATGCGGCCCATCGCGGAGAAGATATTGAGCTCTCTACAGATTGCCATGCTGAACAGCGTCTCATAAGCGAGGCGGCGCGGCGCGGCATTGCGCTTCTTGACGCGGAACTATTTGTAACAACTTTTCCCTGTCCTCCTTGTGGAATGGCAATTGCTTATTCAGGAATAAAAAAACTTTATTTTCTTGAAGGTTATTCAATGGTCGGCAGTGTAGAAATCTTGAAAAACGCAGAAGTAGAGATAATTCATGTAAAGCAGCAGATTTAAACTAAAAAAATAGCCCGAAAAATTCGCGGGCTAACTTTTTTTCTTTTGTTTCGGTCCCATCGGGAACCTTAATCTCTCGGTTGCGTCAGTATCCGGAACAATTATGTGGCAATGCAAATGCGCCACAGAACTGCCGTTCAATCCGATTTCTCCAAACCGTATAGCCAACGAGCCGCTTTTAATTTTATAAATTTGTTCTGCGTGCTTAACAAATTCAAGTAATTCAAGCCAAGCTTCTTTTTTTAAATCCGGGATAATTTCCACATGGGTATTGTGGATTACGAGTAAATGCAATTTTGCGCCTTTATATGGCCAGCTGTTTTCTCTTAAACTCCAAAACTGACCTTTTCTTATGCATTTCTCAGGACCAAAACTGTCAACGAATTCAGGGCAAAAAGGGCAAATACCTTTTTCAAGAATTTCCTCCATCTTTTTCCGTTGGTTTTCGCTTCTTGAATGTTCAACAAAAACAAGCGGTTTTTTTCGACTCATACTGGGGTTGGTATTCTCTTAAAAGGAAGCTGTGGAAAATAATCAGAAACCGTAAAGTGTTCTTGTCTGAAAGAAAAAAGGTCGGTAACATTCGGGTCAATTTTCACAGTCGGCAAACATTGAGCCGTCGTTTTTTCAAGAATTGTCTGAACATCGTTTAGTTGAGAATTATAGAAGTGCGCGTCTGATATGGTATAGACAAGTGCGTCCGCCTTGTATCCGGTAACTTGGGCGACCATCAAAAGCAGGGCTCCGTATTGGATTAAGTTGCAAACCAAACCAACCGGCACATCGGCACTTCGTTGGAAATGGTGCAGGGAAATCTGATTTGTTTCGGGAAAAATAAACCAGTGGAGCCAGCCATGACAAGGAGCCACAACCACTTTTTGTTGCTTTTCTTTGCCGCGGATAGTGTATTGCGGAATCCAGGGTGATACAAAATGCGTTCGCAAGCGCGGCAGTTCATTGATTTGTTGAATGATGTGGCTGATTTGGTCAAAGCCAGCGCCCTCGCTTGTAGGAAAGTTTCTCCAGGCAGGCCCGTATGAGCCCGGCCCCAAGTCGCCTTCTTTAAGTCCGCGCTTTTCGCATTTTTCTTTTGTAATCCATGGTTTCCACCAGCGACAGCCAAATGATTCAAGCTCTTTTTGGGTTCTTGCGCCGTTTAAAAACGCGAACAATTCTCCAAGCGCCATATGAAAAATCTTTTTATTGCGATTTTCATCAAGAAGATTTCTTTCTGTAATCATTGGAAATCCGTTTTTAAGCTCAAAGCGCATCTGGTGCCCCATAACCATTTTGCTTTGTTCTTCTTGTTGCGGCATTGTATTGATGCCGTCATCCAAAATTCTCAAAAGCAATTCTCTGTATTGAGCATCAGGTTTTCTCTTGTCAAACGGCAGATACTCTATTGCCCCCATCATTCGCCTCCTTTTGGCTGATGTAGAAGAGCTGGCTTTATGTTATCTTAATATTGGTATTAAAGTCAATTAATTAATGCGGTAATATTATTCAATGAGCAAATACATTCCAACAATCGGTATTGAAATTCACGCTGAGCTTAAAACCAGAACCAAGATGTTTTGCGGTTGCTTAAATGACCCGGACGAGAAACTCCCCAATAAAAATGCGTGTCCAATCTGTCTGGCACATCCGGGGACTTTGCCTGTTATAAACGAAGATGCAGTTAAAAAAGTGATACAAATCGGAATGGCTCTAAATGGAGACATTCCGCAGATTACAAAATTTGACCGCAAAAATTATTTTTATCCGGATCTTCCAAAAGGTTATCAGATTTCTCAATATGATTTGCCTTTGGTTTTCGGAGGAACTCTAAAAGGCGTGAAATTAATCCGTATTCATCTTGAGGAGGATACTGGAAAATTACAACATTCAAAAGACGGCAAGCATTCTTTAGTTGATTTCAATCGCGCCGGAGTGCCTTTGATGGAGCTTGTAACCGAGCCTGATATAAAAGACGCAAATCAAGCGATTGAGTTTGCAAAAGAATTGCAATTGATTCTCCGCTATTTAGGCGCGTCATACGCGAATATGGAAAAAGGGCAGATGCGCGTTGAGGCAAATGTTTCTTTGGGAACTCTAGAAGATGGCGAACCAAAACTCGGCACAAAAGTTGAGCTTAAAAATTTAAATTCCTTCAAAGTGGTGAATGAATCAGTTCAATATGAAATAAAAAGACAAGAAAAAATTTTAGAATCCGGCAAAAAGGTCGTTCAGGAGACGCGCGGATGGGACGAGAAAAAACGTGAAACTTTTTCGCAAAGGATAAAAGAAGAAGCGCATGACTACAGATATTTTCCAGAACCGGATTTGCCTCCTATTGATATGACAAAATTTGATTTAACCGGAATCAAACGTGGTATTCCTGAGCTTCCGCAAGCAAAACGAGTTAGATTTGTAAAAGAATATGGCATTACCAAGAATCAAGCGGAAGCGCTGGTTCAGAATGAAAAAATGGCGCAGTTTTTCGAAGAATCAATTTCCGAACTTAAAGCGGAAGATAAGGAAAATGTTTCATGCGAAACAAATTTGCTTTTCAACTATTTAGACTCTGATTTGCGCGGTCTTATGGTTGAGTCGGGGGTTGATTTTGAAAATTTGCGGGTTACTCCGGAAAATTTCGCAGATTTAATTGAATTAATATCGCATAATAAAATCACAAGCCGGGTAGCCAAAGATTTGCTCCGCAAGATGCAGGAGTCAGGCGCCGACCCTCATATAATTTTGCGTGAAGAAGGGTTGGAGCAGGTTTCAGATAGGAACGAACTTTCAGAAGTTGTGAAAAATATAATTTCCGAGAATTCTAAAGCAGTTGAAGATTATAAAAAAGGAAAAGAAGCCGCGCTCAAATTTTTAATCGGCAAAGCAATGCGCGAACTAAAAGGCAAAGGCAACCCGCAAGTTTTAGAGAATATTTTTAGGGAGGAACTTAGATAGTTTTTTGTTTAATCTCTGAAATTAGTTTAGAAATAAGTTTACTTACGTTAAAATCGCCCAAAACCCCTTTTTTATAGTGCCTGACGTTCACGGTTTTCTTTTTTTGCTCTTTTTCTCCGACAACTAAAATGTAAGGAATTTTTTCAATTTCGCTTGCGCGAATTCTTTTGCCTAATGTCTCATCAGTTGAATCAACTTCAACTCTGATATTTTCTTTATCTAACGAGTCTTTTATTTTTTCCGCATAAGAAATAAATTTCTTCCCAACCGGCAATATTTTTACTTGCACAGGAGCAATCCAGACAGGGAAAACTCCTGCGGTGTGTTCTATGTATCCGGATAAAAATCTTTCAATTGAGCCCATAATTGCAGCGTGAATAATAAGGATTTTTTCTTTTTTCCCTTTTTCGTCAACGCAAGTTAAATTGAATCTTTCAGGCATATTCATATCAAGTTGTATTGTTGCCAGTTGTAATTTTCTGCCCAAAGAGTCGTATCCGATAAAATCAATTTTAGGTCCGTAAAAAGCGGCTTCTCCTAAATCAGTAATGGCTTTGTATTTTTTTTCTTTTATCGCCGAGCCGAGGATTGTTTCGGCGTCTTTCCATATTTTTGGAGAGCCAAGATATTTTTCCATATTTTTTGGATTATGCGCGGAAAGATGGACTTCTATTTTAAACCCAAGGGTTTTATAAAATTTTTCCACGATTTCAAAAATAGATTTCACTTCCTGCTTGATTTGAGCTTTTCTGCAAAATGAGTGCGCGTCATCTTGAGTGATTGACCTTACTCTGTTAATTCCGGAAAGTTCCCCTGTTTGCTCGTCGCGATAAACTTTAGTGGTTGACGCATAACGAACAGGCAATTCTTTATAGCTCCAAAGTTTCCTTTGAAAAATTTGGATATGATGCGGACAATTCATTGGTTTCATCGCAAACAAATGCCCTTCGCGAGTTTTAATTTTAAATAATTCATCTTTGAATTTTTCCCAATGACCGCTTGTAATATAAAGATTATTTTTTGTAATGTGCGGGATATCAACTCTCTGGTAGCCCCGTTCTTTTCTTAACTCCCATACGAAACTATCAAGCGAGTCGCGCAAAATTGTGCCTTTTGGAGTGAATAGCGGCAAGCCGCTTCCAACAAGTTCGGAAAAATGGAAAAGGTCAAGCTTTTTTCCTAAAATTTTATGGTCTCTTTTTTTAGCTTCTTTAAGCATTTTCAAGTGCGCGTCCAATTCTTTTTTTGTATCAAAAGCGACTCCATAAATTCGTGTAAGCATCTGATTTTTTTCGTCGCCTCTCCAATAGGCGCCGGCAATATGAGTTAACTTAAATGCGTCCGGATTTATCTCACCGGTATTTTTCACATGTCCGCCTTTGCATAAGTCAAAAAAAATCTCGCCCGTCTTATAAATTTTTAGACTTTTTTTATTTTTAGATTTTGTAAATTCCCTAATTAAATCCAGTTTGAAAAGTTGGTCTTTAAATGTTTGAATGGCTTTTGTTTTTGTTACTGTCTTTCCTGAAAACGAAAGGTTTTGCTTTATAATTTCTTCCATTATTTTTTCAAGCTCCGGTAAAATATCCGGAGAAATTTGACCTTGGAACAGGAAATCATAATAAAAGCCGTTTTCAATCGCAGGCCCTATGCCAAGTTTTGCGCCTGGAAATTTTTTCAAAACCGCAGCCGCTAAGATGTGGGCCAAAGAGTGGCGGATGTTTTCAAGATTTTCTTTTTTTTCTTTCGCCATTTTTACAATTCGCTTGCGCTTTCACAGATTAATTTTGGCTCGCCGTTTCTAAATGACATTTTGCCTAAGATTAGCACGGGATTATTTTCTTTCCAAATGTTTTGATTTTTGAGAAGCGTTTCGGGGAATACGACAATCTCGAGAGAGTTGTCAAAGTCTTCTACTTTCGCAAACAGCATAGACTTGCCGGTTTTCGTTAGAATCCTTTGTATTTTAACAATTACTCCGGCAAGGCTTATATATTTATTTTCACTTCCCGTAGCTAAAATCTCGTTTATTGTTTTCGCTTTTATTTCTTGAATTTTATTTTTGAATTTATTCAAGGGATGATTAGTGATAAAGAGCCCTAGAAGTTCTTTTTCCCATGCAAGTTTGTCTTGCGGCGTTGCTTCCGGAGCATCTTTTAATTTTAAAGACTGTGTTGAAAAGCTGTGCCCGAACAAGCCCGATTGTGCGTTGTTGCCCTCTTTTCTTATCATCTGGCCGAATCTTAAAATATCATCCATATTCTGGAGAATTTTATTTCTTTCTATTCTAAGAGAATCAAGCGCTCCGGACTTTGTTAAACTCTCAAGAGATTTCTTATTTAAATCTTTGTGCTGAATTCTTGTTAATAGTGAGGTGAGATTTTCAAACGGGCCTTTTTGCTGTCTGCCCTGGATTATTGCGTTTACGATGTTGTGACCTACATTTTTAATAGCTGATAAGCCAAAGCGTATATTTCCTTGTTCCGGCGTGAATTCGGCCAAGCTCATATTTATATCCGGCGCCAGGACTTCAATCCCCATTTTTTTGCATTCTCCGACCAAATAGGCAATGCGTTCAATATCCTTTGATTCTGAGTTTAATAGGCTTGTCATAAATTCAACCGGATAATGAGCTTTCAAATACGCTGTCTGATAACCGATTGTCGCGTAAGACACTCCGTGACTTCGGTTAAATCCGTACCTGTCAAACGGTTCAATCAATTTCCAAAATTGTTCCGCGATTTCGCGTGATACTCCGTTATTAATACAGCCTTGTATTAATTTTTCTTTTTGTTCCAAAAGCAATCTTCTTATTTTCTTGCCAATTGCCTTTCTTAAAACATCAGCTTCAGCTAATGTGAATCCGGCAAGCTCCCGCGCCGCGCTCATTAATTGCTCTTGGTAAATCATTATTCCGTAAGTATTCTTAAAAATAGGTTCAAGTTTCTGGTGTAAGTATGTAATCGGTTTCCTGCCATGCTTCCTGGCAATGTAATCGGGAATAAGTTCCATCGGTCCCGGACGATACAAAGAAATCATCGCTGTTATATCTTCCAATTCTGTCGGCTTTAATTCTTTTAGATATCTCGTAATCCCGCTTGATTCTAATTGAAATATTCCCGTTGTGTGCCCTCTTTGCAGGAGCTGAAATGTTTCGGTGTCTTTTTCGGGTAAATTTGATATGTCTATTTTTTCATTTCGCAATTCTTCAATCAATCTAGTAGTGTTTTCAATAATGGTTAAATTGCGCAACCCTAAAAGGTCTATCTTTAATAACCCGAGTTCTTCTACCGCATGCATCTCAAATTGCGAAACAATAACATTAGGATCTTGCGGCGAGCGTTGCAACGGCAAATACTCGGTTAACTCTTCTTTCGTAATTACGATTCCGCAGGCATGGACTGAAGCGTGGCGCGCGACTCCTTCTAGATGAAGCGCGGAATCAAGCAATCTTCTCGCATCTTTGTTATTTTGATGCATTTCCGCCAATTCTGTTATATTTTCAATTGATTTTTTCAGTTTCAAATTAAACGGAATCAGTTTTGCTATTTTGTCGCAGAATGCATAACTCATTCCAAGAGCGCGTCCAACATCGCGCACTGCCGCGCGCGCGCCCATAGTTCCGAATGTTATAATGTGCGCGACATTACGCCTTCCATATTTTTCCTGCAAATATCCTAAAACTTCATCGCGTCTGACATCCGTAACATCAATATCAATATCCGGCATTTGAATTCTTTCCGGATTTAAAAATCTTTCAAAAAGCAAATTATATTTTATCGGGTCAATTCCCGTGATTCCTAAAATATACGAGATAATGCTTCCTGCCGCAGAACCTCGTCCCGGGCCGACAACAATACCTCTGTCTTTTGCCCAATTAACAAAATCTTGGACGATTAAGAAATAATCGGCAAAGCCCATTTTTTTAATAACGCCCCATTCCATATCAATTCTTTCTTTTATCTCTTGCGTGGGATTTGGATATCGCGAAGTTAATTTTTCATTAATTAATTCTTTCAAATGTTCGGTTGCCGTTTTCCCTTCCGGCAATGGAAAATGCGGAAGTTTGATTTTGTCCAATTCTATTTCTAAATTGCATTTTTCAGCGATTTTAACCGTGTTTTTGCATGCTTCCGGAAAATCTTTCAGTAATTCATACATCTCATCCGGTTTCCGCATTGAAAAATCGTCTTGCTTCAAGCTTAATCTGTCAGCGTCTCCGACGTTATTTCCTGTTTGCACGGCAAGTAAAATATCCTGATATTCTGCGTCTTCTTTTGTTAAATAATGGATGTCCTGCGTTGCAACAAGCGGGATTTTCGTTTCTTTGGAAAGTTTTTTTAGTCCCTGGTTCGCTTTGATAGTTTCCGGAATTCCGGGATGATGTCCGATTTCTAAATAAAAATTACCGTCGCCAAAAATTTCTTTAAACTGATTTGCGGATTCTTTAGCGCCTTCGTAGTTGTTGTTTAAAATCATTTTTGGAATTTCTCCCGAGATGCATCCGGAAAGCCCTATAAGACCATCGCTGTGGCTTTTTAAAAGTTCTTTATCAATTCTTGGTTTATAATAAAATCCGCTAAGGTAAGAGGTTGTTACAAGTTTAATTAAATTTTTCCATCCGTTATCGTTTTTAACGAGTAAAATGAGATGAGAATATTTCTCATCAATTCCTTTTTCTTTGTTTTTTAAAGATTTTGGCGCCAGATAAGCTTCAATGCCAAAAATCGGTTTTATGCCGGCGGCGCGGGCTTTCTTGTAAAATTCTATTGCGCCATATAAATTTCCATGATCTGTTAGCGCTACTGCATCCATCCCGAGCTCTCTTGTTTTTTTAACCAATTCATCAATTTTTGGAAGACCGTCAAGCAAAGAGTAGTGCGAGTGGGTGTGTAGGTGGACAAATTTAGGCATAGCTTGTTATCAGTTTTTATTACTGTAATATTATACTTAACTTTCGGGTAGAATAAAAGCGTTATTACTAAACAGAGAAACGGAAGTCCGACTGTTTGAAAATAACAAAGTTTAATATTGGAATTCTCACCCATTGGCAAATTTATGAAATTCATAAAAGGAATTTATCATTTTCTCGTTTCATGGCTTGCTTCGGTTGTTTACCGCTCGCCGTCAACTGGGATTTTTGTGCTTGGCGTTACAGGCACAAAAGGTAAGTCAACGGTTTTAGAAATTATACATTTTATTTTAGAGGGCGCAGGATACAAAACCGCAATGCTTTCTTCTGTTTTTATTAAAATCGGCAAAGACCGGAAAGATAACATAACGGAGAATACAATGCCCGGTCGGTTTTTTATTCAGAAATTTTTAAAAAACGCAGGTGATGCTGGTTGTAAATACGCGCTTATTGAAGTTACCTCAGAAGGCATAGTTCAGCATCGGCACAGGTTTATACATTTTGACTCTGCAATGTTTTTAAATCTTCATCCGGAACATATTGAAGCCCACGGCTCTTATAAAAAATACAGGAAGGCAAAAGTTAAATTTTTCTCTTATGTTGCTCGGCATTCAAAAAAGCTGAAAAAACAATTTTTCATTAATCAGTATGACAAGGAGAGCGGATGTTTCACGGATTCGGTAAAACAAAAAGGCGAAGTCTATACTTTTAGCCGAGAACAATTCATAGCTTCAAGGTTGAATAATAAAAAATCATCCCTCGGGAGATGGTTTGCAAATGACATTAATTTGGAAAACGCGGCAGCGGCAACAAGATTTGCGGAAATACAAGGAGTAGGCTGGGAAACAATTAAAAAAATATTAAAATCCTTTGGGGGATTTACAGGAAGAATGGAGGTAATCCAAAACGAACCGTTTCGCGTTGTTATTGATTATGCGCATACTCCAAATTCGCTTGAAATTGTGTATAAGCATTTGGCTAATAAAAAAGGAAGAATGGTTTGCGTTTTAGGTTCTTGCGGCGGAGGTAGGGATAAATGGAAGCGGCCTCATATTGGCAAGATAGCTGACAAGTATTGTGATCAAATTATTTTAACAAATGAAGACCCTTACGATGAAGACCCTGAGGCGATTATTAATGATATAAAATCTGGAAATTTAAACAACCCGAAATTTTTAGAAATTATAGATAGGCGCGAGGCAATTAAAAAAGCGATATTTCTAGCAAAGAAAAATGACACAGTAATTATAACGGGAAAAGGCTCAGAGCGTTGGATTCATGTAAAAAACGGCAGAAAAATACTGTGGAGCGACAAAGAAGTAGTTGAGCAAATATTTAAACTGTAATTTGCAACGAAAGGGCGTCTATTAAAATTTATTAGTAAATACGCACATCGGAAAATCAATAAACTTTTTAGAAATTAAATTATTTAGACAACACCGGCGTATAAGGGGTATAATATATATTACCGAGAAGTCAGGAATTATAATTTAGTATTTAAAAAATAATGAAGTTATCTTTTTATGGTGGCGCAAAGTCTGTCACGGGCGCCAATTATTTATTGGAATCAGGCAATGTAAAAATATTAATTGATTGCGGGCTTCGGCAAGGTTCGGGTTTTTGTGAATTAGGAAACTGGGATGAATTTTCATACAACCCAAAAGAGATAGCGGCAGTTTTCGTAACTCATTCTCATATAGACCATATTGGAAGGCTTCCGAAATTATATAAAGAGGGCTTTAGAGGAGAAGTTTATTCAACGCCGCCAACGCGCGACTTTGCGGAAGTTATGCTTTTAGATTCTGATAATATTTTAGAACAGGAATCAAAGCGATGTAAAAAACCTTCTATTTATAACCAAGAGGATGTATATAATTTAGTTAGGCTTTGGAAAACAGTTGAATATCATAGGACAATAGAAGTCGGACCGTTCAAAATTACGTTTTACAACGCCGGACACATTTTAGGCTCTGCATTTATTTTAATTGAAGCTGAAGGCAAAAAAATAGTTTTCTCAGGAGACCTTGGTAATTCTCCTGCGCCAATTATTGGAGATAAAGATAATTTACCGGAAACTGATTATTGTTTAATTGAATCAACTTATGGAGGAAGGATTCATGAGGATTTGCCAAAGAGGAAAGAACTTATAGAGGATATAATAGAAGAGACCGCGAAAAAAGGAGGAGTTTTAATGATTCCCGCATTTGCAATGGAGCGCACGCAGGATTTATTATATGAAATTGATTCATTAGTTGAAAATGGAAGAATTCCGAGCGTTCCAGTTTTCTTAGACAGCCCTCTGGCAATTAAATTAACAGAAATTTACAAAACTCATGATAAATATTTTATTCCAGAGGCTAGAGAGCATTTAATGAAGGAGGGACACATTTTTAAATTTAAAGGATTAAAAATGACAATGCGAACAGAGGAATCAATTGCGATAAATGACGTTCCTGCTCCTAAAGTAATTATTGCGGGATCTGGAATGATGCACGGAGGAAGGATTTTACATCACGTGAAACGTTATTTATCTGATAATAAAAGCACGCTGTTAATTGTTGGCTATCAGGGCAAAGGATCGCTTGGGCGCAGAATTTTGGATGGAGAATCAATTGTGAAAATTCACAGAGAAGAAGTTCAGGTAAAAGCCAGAATAGAAGCAATTGGAGGATATTCTGCCCATGCCGACCAACCGCAATTAATTGATTGGTTGCGTCAAATGCGGAAAAGATTGAAAAAAGTTTTTACGGTTCAAGGAGAAGAAGACCAGGCAAATGCTTTAATAAATAAAATACAAGACGAGCTTGCGATTGAGGCGGAATTGCCGGAGCCCAATCAAGAAATGATGTTATAATGTAAAAGTTAAAAGAAAATTTAAAACACAAAATGGCAAAAAAGAAATTAGATAAAAATATCTTATCAAAGAATATAAAAAAACCTTACTGTTTAAAATGTTCAATCGCGGTTTCTGGTGCGGCTAAAACAGACCATTGCGCCTTGGGGGCGAATAAAAAGGCGGAAGAAATAGGAAGAGAGATAGCAAGACAGGGAATGATACTTACAACAGGAGCGACAGTTGGCTTGCCATACTGGGCCGCAAAAGGAGCAAAAGCAGAAGGCGGTTTAGTGATTGGTTTATCTCCGGCATCTTCGGAATCCTCGCATTTAAAAACTTACAAACTCCCAATTGATTATCACGATATTATAATTTATACGGGATTTGAGTATGCGGGCAGAAACTTGCTTTTAACAAGGTCCGCAGACGCTGTTATAATAATTTGCGGCAGAATAGGCACTTTAAATGAATTTACCGTTGCTTATGAATACGGAGTGCCAATTGGAATTTTAGAAGGGACAGGAGGAATGGCTGATATGATAAAACAAATAGTTAAAAGAGCAAACAAGGGACCTGGAAAAATAATTTTTTCAAGAAACCCAAAAGAGCTTGTAGTTAAATTAGCGAAAATGGTAGCTAAAGAAAAAGCTCGCAACAATAAATAATAAATTCTACAAACAGGATTTAAGGATGTATAAAAATTTCCTTTTGCCAAGCAGTATTTTAGCAGGGGCAATAGTCGGAGCAGGGATGTTTGCCCTGCCTTTTGTTTTTAATTCGCTTGGTTTTGGCATTGGATTTTTTTATTTAATAATCGCAGCTATTGTTTATTCATTGGTTTATTTGATGTATGCGGATATTATTTTGCGGACGTATGGAGAGCATCGCTTTGTTGGATTTAGTAAAATTTATCTAGGAGTTGGAGGATTTTGGGCAACAATAACAATCGCGGTTTTAAATATGATTCTTGTTATGGGAATTTTTTTAGTTTTATCGGTTAGTTTTGCCAATTTAATTTTTCCAAGCGGAGGAAGCGTCATAAAAATGCTAATATTTTGGCTAGGCGGGTCCATTGCAATATTTTTACCGCCCAAAAGAATTTTCTTAATAGAATTTCTAATCGTTGTAGGAATGGCAGGAATTATTTTACTTGTTTTTCTTTTGGGTTTTGGAAATTTTAAAAATTTGGCAAGTCTTAATTTTTCCTTTAATCCGGAAAATATTTTACCTTATGCAGGCGTAATACTTTTTTCATTAAGCGGGCGCGTAGCTGTTTCTTCGCTTGTTAATTATTTTAAAAAACAAAAAGTTCAGAACAGAAACTTTTTAATTAAAAAGAATATAATCGCAGCAACTTTTATTCCTGTAATTTTTTACATTTTTTTTATATTGGGAATTTATAGTTTATCAGAAAAAATAACTCCTGACGCTGTTACTGGATTGATTGGGAATGCGCCGACTGCAGTTTTATCCATCATCGGAATCTTGGGATTATTATCTCTTTGGAGCACATATATTTTAATCGGAGTTAATGTTAAAAGCATTATGCGTTATGATTTGAAATTTCCGCTTTTTCTTAGTTTCTTATCTGTGACAATAGCGCCGATTATTATATTTTTTGCAAGCGTTCAGGATTTTATCGGTTTAGTAAGTTTATCCGGAGGCGTATTTTTGGCTTTGGAAGGAATTTTCCTAACCGCAATCTGGCTAAATACGAAACGCATCTCTCAGAAAAGTTCAATATTACTGCCAAAGGCAGGAGTATTCGCAGCTGTGTTTTCTATTATAATTTTCGCAGCGGTATTAATCAGTGAACTCTTGAATATGTTTAGCTGATTTGAATTGCATAGTGTTATGAAATGTTAGAATAATAGCGTGGTTATTAAAAAGGCGTTATTTTATCTTTTTTTAGTTTCAATTCCTTTTGGAACAAGATTATTTTTGCATAAATTCACAAATGGCTTCCACGAATACGAATCAATGTGGTTATACGCAAGCGATTTTTTCTTGGTTTTATTTTTGACTTTTAGCTTTGCCGGCATAAAAGATTTGAAATCTGAAATTTTAAATTTAAAATCTAAAATTATCTTACCCTCCCTATTTTTATTATTTGTATTTATATCAATTTTTTTTGCCAGTTCATTTGGATTGGCATTGTATAAATTTTTGCGGCTTTTGTTTTTAATTTTAATGGCTTTTGCGGTAGCAAATCTCTTAAAAGATAAAACAGTTTTCAAAGCCGCGCTTTTCATAATTGCCGTTTTAGCGGCAATCCAGTCGCTAATCGGGTTTATGCAGTTTACCGGGCAGGAAAATTTGGGTTTGCAAATTTTAGGCGAATCTCCAATTTCTGTTTCTGACGGCGGCACGAGCAAAATTATAATAGAAGGCGCGGCAGTAATGCGCGCATACGGAATTTTCCCGCATCCAAATATCTTGAGCAGTTTTCTTTTACTCGGACTTTTTAGCTGTTATTATTTTTGGTTGCGCCGTCCAAGTGAGAAAAAAATCTTTTCGTCTTTTAAAAATTTGCTGAGTGATTTAATTATTGGATTTGGAATTTTCATAATCGCCTTTGGATTAATGCTTTCATTCTCCAGAGCATCTTGGATAATAATTTCTATTATTTCAATTGCTTTAATAATTTATTTGTTTATTAAAAGAAAATACTTTTTACAAACTTTCCGATTAGCCGTTTTCTTAGCCGCAATTAGTTTAATTTTTATATTATATTTTAATGCTTATATTTTTCCTCGCGCAAAAGTATCGGTTAATGAACCGGCAGTAACAGAGAGGTTTATCTATAATAGATTAGGAGTTGATTTAATAAAAAATAATTGGTTAGGCGTAGGGATAGGCAATCAAGTTATCTATTCAGTTGAAAATGGCGTTTATAAGAAATTCGGAATGAACAAAGTTTGGCAATGGCAGCCGATACATAATTTATATCTGCTTGTTGGCGCGGAGATAGGAATAATCGGGGCGCTACTTTTTATTATCTTTTTTGTATCACTCTTTTTGAATTCCAAACCGAAAAAAACAAATTACAAAAAAATTGCGGATTCCAATAATAATAAATTGCTCGGATTTCACAGTTTAGAAACAGGGATTTCAGAAGCGATTCTCGCTTCACTTTTATTGTTTGGTTTATTTGACCATTTCTTATGGGCAATTTGGCAAGGGCAATTGATGTTATGGTTTGCAGTTGGTATTTTAATTAGTGCGAGGCGCGTTTATAGCTAAATTAAGGGCGCAAACACAATCGTCAATTTTTAGGTTAATATAATTTACCACAAGCATTTTAAGCATAATTTAGAGCTTGTAAGAGATTTTGTTTTTGTTTCTCCATTTGACGAATTCCCCGTTCTATAGTAGAATAAAACAGATTTAAATCACCGTGGTTTGATAACAACAGTTCTTTGATATAAGGAGGTTGAGATGGACAAAAACTTTGAAGAAATGCTAAGAGAGGCCGAGAAGATTCGCGCGGAATGTTCGGGCAAAGACAACATTAGTCCGCACGTGACACAGATGCAAAAGATGCTTGACTATGGACTGGAAAAAGGACTGATTGATGAGGAGGGTTCAGATACGCCAGAGTTTATAGCTCTGTTTGCAGAGATAGCGGCTTTTGCATTTGAAGTGTTTTATGCTAGGTCTATCGGATCAATAATTGATTTTTCGCTGGAGGCGCAATTGGAGCTCATGAAGTTATGCGAGCACCCGGAAGAAACGTTTGGTATTCGGCCTGAAGACAACTATCTATGCGCCCTCAATTTTTTTGAGGATAAAATGAATTAACCATCGCGCACAGCAAACCTGTTTGTAAAAACGTCTTGTGAGAATTCGGAAACAATACTCCGTTCGCAAGGCGCTTTTTATTTTTGTTAATTTCTGCTATTTTTTTTATTAAAGTTCGCGAAACGTTAAAATTTACGACAACTTATTAAGATGAAACTTATTTGGATTCTAATTAATTGCAATTCTAAAAAGGAAGCTTATAAAATCGGCAAACAGGTTTTGCAAAGGCGCTTAGCCGGTTGTTTTGATGTTTTGTCAAGAAGCGCCTCTTCTTATTTCTGGCCGCCCAAATCCGGGAAAATTGAGCGCGCCAAAGGATGCGTCTTAATCTTAACCACACCGCAAAAACACGCCAAAGAAATTCATAAATTGGTTAAAAAATTTCACAGTGACAAAGTGCCGTTTATTGCTTCAATTGAGTTGAGAGATGTAAATCTCGATTACGTTAATTGGATAAAGGAAGAAATCAGCTGAGTATAGTTGAATATATTT
>Ga0066639_10001523_pt1 | contig 20638 bp, 22 predicted proteins | sample CryGeyCG2114_010_2_FD_59504 | JGI IMG/M metagenome (GOLD analysis project Ga0066639, IMG submission 59504) | Groundwater microbial communities from aquifer - Crystal Geyser CG10_big_fil_rev_8/21/14_0.10 | ecosystem: Environmental > Aquatic > Deep subsurface > Groundwater | place: USA: Utah...
TAATGTTACCCCGCAAAATGTCACGATGCATATCAGGCGTATTTATAAGGATAAAGAACTCTTGGAAAAGGCAACTTGTAAGGAATCTTTACAAGTTCAAACTGAGGGGAATAGACAAGTAAAAAGAAAGCTAAAGGAATACAATTTAGATGTAATAATTGCGGTTGGCTATAGAATTAATTCTATAGTCGGTACTCAATTTCGTCAGTGGGCAACGAAAACATTGCGAGATCATGTTGTACAAGGGTATACAATCAATCACAAACAAATTGCAAAAAATTACAAGGCATTTATGCAAGCTGTTTCAGATGTGCAACAGCTTCTTCCAGAGCAGATTGAGATTGACCCAAAGATGGTATTGGATTTAATAAAAGAGTTTGCCTCTACATGGGTAGCGCTTGATGCATACGATAGGGAATCTTTTGTTTCAGTTGGGTCTACAAAAAAAAGTATTATACTCTCAGCAGGAGAACTTAGCGAAGCAATAGCACATCTTCGTACTGACCTTATCAAAAAAGGAGAGGCCACAGAGTTATTTGCCAAAGAAAAGTCAAAACATGGTATTGAAGGTATTATTGGGAATGTGATGCAATCATTTGGAGGGAAGCCGTTGTACAAAACTGTGGAGGAGAAAGCGGCACACTTGTTGTATTTTATGGTGAAGAATCATCCTTTTGTTGATGGGAACAAACGTTCTGGTGCCTTTGCATTTATTTGGTTTTTGAAAAAAACATGCGTTAAAGGTGGGTATAATATTACTCCAAGTGCGCTTACAGCTATTACGCTTCTTATTGCTGAAAGTTCTCCAAAGAAAAAAGATCAAATGATTGGACTTATAGTTATATTACTCAATAAGAAGCAGTAAATCACATAGTGGAATTAATTCTAACGTCGTCCAGCCGCCCGAGCGATGAGACTCGAACTAGAAATAGTTCGAGTTTTTGATAAGATTATTATGTACAGAGCTTTACTTTATGAATAAAAATAGTCGAACAGTAAACTTTTGTGTTTATTGTAGTAGCAAAGATGAACTGTCCGACGAGCATATAATACCTTTTGCATTAAGTGGATCGTATATATTAGTTAATGGAAGTTGCGAAGATTGTAGAAAAATTACAAATAGTTTTGAGCAGCCGTTGTTACGAGGATTATTTTATGATTATAGAGCATATAGCGGACTAAAATCACGAACAAAATTGAAAGGGTTCGAACCCATACACAAGAGACCGTTTGCTTGAGACCTGGATCAACGGCATAACACATTCAGGAGATCCTTCTTTTTTTACTCCAGAAAAAATCAAAGAAACAATGCAAAAAGCAAAAACATATATGGCACATAGTGGCAAAAATAAATATGATGAGTATGTGTTACCAGCAAAAAAAGCGCATTTTGAGGAGGAGTAACATAGAGTGGAAAATGAGAGATGCTGGAATGAGTGTTTTTTTACGTCGTATAGCCGCCCGAGCCAAGCGAGACGAAGCCTATTCAGGGCTTCGTTTTTTGTTGTGGCAAAGCAGTTGACAAAGATATGCCATTATTGTTCTAATACAAGCATACATACTTCTATGACCGCTATGGAGCATTCTCCCATACATACGCTTTCTCACAGTGTTCACCAAATTCGGCAAACCCTGTGGATTCTTGGGTTTAAACTGGTGGGGGTTATGTTTTTATTTGGTACGCTGTACGGAGGGTTATTACTGTTTCTTTTGTCAGGCACATTTGGAACGCCAGAGTTGCGTCAATTTGTTGACCACTATGAATCATTTACCCTGATCATTTTGTGGGGATCTCAAATCGCCATTGCTTTTTTTCAGGTGATTGCTGTGTTGTACGTAACACTCACGTGGGCAAGAACCGCGTACTATATCAGTGAAAACCAACTCATCATGTATCGTGGTATTCTTCAGCTACATGAAAAAGTGTATCAACTAAAACATTTTCACTCGATTGAATTGGATCAATCCTTGCTTGGACGGATGCTTCAGTTTGGCACTATTTCCATAGAGATGCAGGCGTATGCAAGTAAAGCGGGGCCGATTCACTTAAGAAATATACCAAACCCAAAATTATACGAACGTGTGCTTCGCAAGTATTTGCAGGATATGGAACACGCTGACAGGGAGGATACTATGTATGATGGACCGAGCGCACAGTAGCAATACTAGACAAAAAAGCATTTTTTCTGTATAGTGCGTCTAGTTCTTGGTCATGCTGACCTATACTGTATTTTATAAGATTCATATATGTTAGGAAAAGTACTCAAAAAAATGAAAGAAGCTGAAGCAGCGGCTTCTGCAGCGGGTGGAGAAGAAAAAGATACTGATGCCCCACAACAGGGGTTTCCACAGGGAAATAGCTCGGTCAGTGGTGGATTTCATGCAAAAAAACCAAGTAGTGCCGGGGCAGAAAGAGCCCGCTCAATTGGCAATAGACAGCATAAACCATCAAAGACAAAATAGCCTTTTTGTCTCAACTTTTGTCTCCGTATTACTTTGACAGTATAAAACAGCCGTTTTTGCTGTTTTTTCTTTTTTGTGTCATATACTTGGAATAGCCAAAAAGGGGATAAGGGCACTTGATTTTATTTGGGTTATATGCTATAGTGCTGCGTATCAGATCAATACTGTAAGAGAAACAACGTCGAGTTTTGTAATACAGTAAGAGGTTTGGAACATTATTCACTTGTTTCTCAAAAAATATGCAACAAGGTAAAATTGCCCGTCTTACAGATCGTGGCTTTGGTTTCATCACTCGTGAAGGTGAGGAAAAAGATCTCTTTTTCCATGCTAACGAGCTCGTAGACGTTGAATTCAACGATTTGCGCGAAGGTGATATGGTTACGTTTGAAGTAGTTGAAGGTCCAAAAGGCCTCAACGCTACAAACATCCAACGTGCATAAGCACTGCCAAAAAAAACACCCGCAGCTTTCTGCGGGTGTTTTTTTTGGCATAGTTTTTTATTGGCGTATGGCGCTGCGGGTAAGCGGACCATAGTAGCCGACAGCGGGGGTGATTCCATGGTTTTTTTGATATTCCGCAAGCGCTGCCACGGTTACCGAACCAAAGTATCCGGTAGCTCCATAGGTCTTTAGTACTCCTGCGTGTGGGCCAGTATTTTTTTCAATAAGAAATTGTTGAATCCATACAACCGCAGGACCAGTGTCATCCTTTGAGAGATTTATTTGTGGCATACCAGCAAGCATAAGAGGGGACGTAGCTACAGCGGTGGGCGTTGGCACGGCTTCCACAGGGGGTGTTGGTTGCGTTGTGACAGGATTTTCTATTACTTTTGGTAGACCGGCCTTTCTGCGTAGTTGCGCCCGTGTATCGGCATTATAGACGCCATCAGCGGGGATGATCCCAACCGTTTGTTGGTATTCCCGTAACGCGAGATATGTGATTTCGCCAAAGTAACCCGTTGCTCCTACTTCTTCGAGTGCTTTTCCTTGTTTTCCAATGCGTTCATTGATTAAAAATAATTGCAGCATTGTGACACCCTCTCCCGTTGCGTCGTGTGTGAGATCTGTTGGTGCTGCTGCCAGTACTCTGCCTGCTGCGGAGTTTGTCGATGGTTGTGGGGCTGTTTCTTCTACAGATGCGGTTGCCACAAATTCATTGGGGAATGATGCACGTAAAAAAGTACGAAGATCATTCGCTTCGAGAGGTGGCAGATCTGCAAGGAGCTTTTCTGCAAATGTTATTTTTTCTTTTGCAGTAAAATTTTTTGTGAGCCGTGGAAATGGATCCAGGGGAGTATGTTCAAGAATTTCAAAATGAAGATGGGCCGCACCACCCGAAGCATTGCCCGTGTCCCCCACATAGCCAAGTACATCACCCCGCTCAAGGACATCTCCTACAGCCAAGCCAGGGTGGATTCGGTCGAGATGGAGATAGGCAAATGTTTGATTCCCAGGGTTTGCTGTGTATACCGAATGACCCGCACTTGCCCCGTAGCGAATATGTGTCACCACCGCGTTTGTCGGAGATACAATCGGTGTGCCAAGGAGTGCGACAATGTCTTGCCCTTCGTGTGTTCTGCCGCCAGATCTGGGAACACCAAAGTTTGGCGCAAAGTCTCCAACAGAGATGCCAAATAAAATAGGAATGGGGATCTGTGTGACAGGAATGGGGCCAAGTGCTTGGACAGCGCGGCCGGTCGTATCATTTCTGGTATAGCGGTACCAAGGAGTGTCTGCTGCGCACACCGTAATGGGGAGTGCCCATACGAAACATGCAAGTAAAAAAGTTGAAATACGCATACAAAAAAATAATGCTGTTACGGAAAGAGTATAAAGATACTATACTAAATTTATGTTTTCTAATCAATACAAGGACAACATTGACCATGACAAACAGGAGTGCTATGCTAGAGCCAATCTTATATTATATCTATGCACCCACAGTCACCATCATTTGTCCAAATTCCGGCAGCAAAGCGATGGTTTGATATATGTGTTGTATTGCTTCTACTGTTGGTTGGTATTCCATTTGTGAGTATACTATTCGTATGGATGCTTTTGGAACGGGCGGTCTCAGCAAAGGCACGGGTGCCTTTTTTTTATAAAGAAGTTCGTGTATCTGGTGGAAAAAAATTTTTATTTTACAAATTTCGTATTTTTAGAAAAGGGGTTATCGAAGCAGCACAAGAGCGCGGTGCTGTTGTACATACCAAGCCATTAGAAAAATATCCCGAGAATCTTACTCTCTATGGAAGATGTTTGAAGAACATATATATGGATGAATTTCCGCAGTTGTGGAATGTGCTCAAGGGAGACATGACACTGGTTGGACCACGGCCAACCAATATTGAAAGTTCTGCTGCACTCTGCAAACAAGGAATATATACGCGAGAGCGGATTCGGTGTGGATTGACAGGTCCTTTTCAGGCACAAAAAGGAGGCGACGCAGATCAGCATGCGGTAGATGCTGCATATATTGATTTTGTACAATCTCACTCAGGCATGGCTGTCGTTTGCAAGGATATCGGTATATTGGTTGATACGGTAAAAACCATATTTCGAGCCGAAGGAATATAACGATGGCTATATAAAAAAGCCTGCATTGCTGCGGGCTTTTTTTGTCCTATGAAATACTGAGTACGGTATATGTGACGTCTCGTCCAGCGATGGTTATTGTGATATGTTCCCCAATTTTTTTCCCCAATAGGGCAGATCCAATAGGGGAGTGTTGTGAAATAATGCCTTTTGTAGGGTTGGTCTCTGAAGAGCCAAGAATCGTGTATGTTTTTTGTGTTCCCTGTGTTTCTACAGAAACTGTGTGTCCAAGCGCGACTATGGTCGCATTTTTTTTTGGTGAAATGATTTGTGCTTGGCGCAATTCATTTTCTACAAACAATATGGTGTTGTTTATGCCTCGGAGCTTTCGTTTTGCCAGTTGGTATTCCACATTTTCAGAAAAGTCTCCCAGCTCTGCAAGTCGACTTACTTCTGCTGCTGCCGCAGGACGGCTGGCTTCAAGACGGGCCAGCTTTTTTTCTAGTGACGCATATTTTTCTTTTGTCATAGATGGGTCTTTTGCCTGCGGAATTTGTTTTGATATTCTGTTTGTGGTTCTCATGGTATTTAAAATAGTTTGTCGAAAATAGTGTACAAGCTAAATGCACCAAACACAAGGAATACCACAATCACAATAGCTTTTCGCCACCAGGCAGCCTGTAACGGTCTTGGCATGATTGTGTGGTTCATCCAGTTGACCAAACCCACGTGTACAAACATGGCAACTGCATTGAGTATGGCGCCCATAGTAATCAGGAGTCGTGGCTCTCTGACATTGAATAGAAATAGTAAAATTCCAAAAGAAATTTGTGCCCAGAGAAAGATAAAATAAATCTTTGACAGGTTTATTTTTTTTTCTTTTTTGTATGCGATACGTTTGATGGCGGCATTTTCTGCCATAATGCGACTGGTGGAATCAAGTACGCCAAGCTGTGTTTGAAAGAGCATGACACAGACTGCAATTAAAAATAGTGTTCCGACAATAGGGCTCATCGTCTGTGTGATGGCAGTTCCTTGGTGTATGACAAAGGCGATACCTTCGCTATTTTCTGACACTCCAAATGTCGTGGTATATGACAACAGCATCAACAAAAGCATGGCAAGTGCTCCCAAAAACCAAAAGACCAGACCATGTTCCAGATTGATACGTTTCCACCAGGCACGGAAATTTGCAATATTTTCTTCGTTGAGGTCAAATGTTTCCCCCTCAAGTGAGATGTCTCGGTGTCCATCACGTGCACGGAATAATCCAGATATTTTTTGGGCATATTTCCCCATGCCGTATCCTTTTTCTTTTACATAAATTGATTGAGTGAGATTTAAGTTTCCGCCTGCACCAGAATAGGCAAATGCCGCAAAAAATGCTGCAAAAGAAATTCCCTGTGGAAGCCAGTTATATCCATCTCCACGACCAAGGAGTCCATGACCAAGTGCTGACCAGTCTGCGCCAGAGGCAGACATGAGGACAAGGAGTAAAATAAACGGGACGGCAATAAAAATAATTGTTTGTGTTGTTTTTTCCATTATGCCATATACTGTCTTGCCAAAGCTCAGCATCACTCCAATGAAAAGAAGCATCCCTATCGCAAGCCACTTAAATTCTTCAATACCAACAAGGGTGCCAAGGACCTGTGCAGATGCTGCAATAATGCCAGGGAGACCAAATCCAATAAAGGTAGAAAAGATAAACCAGGATGGTGCGTGTTTCCACTGTTTTGCAAGACCAACAAAGACACTTTCACCTTTTACCAGCGCATAGCGTTCAATTTCCATATTCATAAAAAATTGGAAGGTAATGCCGAGTAATGCACCCCAGGCAATACCTAGTCCAAAGTTTGATGCAAGATATGGCCAAAGTATAACTTCACCAGAACCAAGACCAAGGGCAAGGATGATAAAGCTTGGGCCGAGCAGTTTTTTAAGAGGAATTGGTGGTGGAAATGATTTCATATGTGTGTGTGCTATTAGAAGTGAGATAGTGTTTTTTGAACTTTTTCTTGGATTGTTTGCTTTAGTACTCGTTCACCTTCATCCCGTAGACGAGTTTCTCTATCTATCTGGGTATCTGTTGTGGTACTCATACTGTCATCTATTTTTTTCATATCACTTTCAGAGAGATAAGCAGCAATGAGGATAATAGGAATGAGGAGTAAGAAAAAGATGAGGCGTTTCATAGAGTAGTAATGTTACCTGTCGTTGCATCAAGGATGATTTGGTCTCCATGTTTGAGTGTGGTGGTTGCGGTACGAGTTCCTACCAAGCATGGAATGTGAAGCTCTCTGCTTACTATGGCTGCGTGGCTCAAAATCCCTCCTTGATCAGTAATAATGCCTTTTGCTTGCTGCATCAGGAGAAGATATCCTGGATGTGTCATGGGGCAGACAAGGATATCCCCGTCGAGTATTGTGGGTATGTCTGATTCAGATTCCATAACAACCGCTACGGATCCTTCTACCTTACCCGGGTATGCGATTTCTCCAGACAGAGGCACTGTTTCTTTCGCGTCCTTTTTTTGTGTTTGTAGGTACTGTTTTCCCAGCAATCTATTATAGTCGATAAACCATAATCCGTAGTCAGGAGACGTAACTGTTTCAAAGTATCCATTGAGATAACCTTCTGAAAATGTTGCATGTAGTGTGTGTGCGAGCTGCTGTTGTGTTTCTAGATTGGGAACCAAAACTGAGGAGAGTATTGTTTCAATATGTTTTTTTGCTTCTGCATCATGACGATGAAGTGTGAGTGAAAAAAAATCATGTGAAAAAGCAACAGGGGGTTCGTATTCATAGATACCTGTAGTAAGTTGGGAATGGCCACCACGTATGACTTCTCCAAATATCCCATGTGTATTAATAATCACAATGCTTGACCAGTCAGTTTTTGTTGGGTGTGGCACAATATGAAGGACATATGCTGATGGATCAATATGTTGGCTATGTAGCCAGGTGAGCGTCGATGCGACCGTTTCGCCACGCATACGAAGTTTAGGAAGAGATGGGTCTTTCGGAACAAGTCGGAACGCGCATAGCGTTTGTTTTTTTTCTTGGTAGAATAGTTGAAATTCTTTGGAGTTATCAAGAACAGCGGCAAGAGGGAAAATAGTTGGCTTTTCATAGCTCATACCAATGGTATCATGTAAGATTGTTAGTCGCGTGCTTTTATCTCCATCTTCTTTTCTAAATAGTTCTGCATGCGTATGACCGACTGCTTCAAACCATTCAGAGAGAGAAATATTTTTTTTATACAACGCTTGAAGAGACATATGTCCGTGTATATACCCTAAAAAAAGTAATAACAAGAAGTCCAAGTATCAAGGAAAGAATATATGGAAATATACTATCTATCTGTATGAGATAGGCTGCCAGCAGCACCACAGGGATGTCAAGAATACTTTTTATAAAATTGCTGAGTGACAGGGTGGTTGCTCTGTTATATGATTTGCTTTGTTTATTAAAAAATTCTGAAAACAGTGGTTTCCTCCACCCCTGGATGGATGCACTGGTGACAAAGAGAAAGTAAAGGAGATATGGATTTGGAAATACCACCCACATCACGACAAAGAGGAGGAGAGTGGCTGTATAGCAAATGTTGAGTATGTCGATGGTAAGTGAAACATGACGGACAGGGACAATCCTTCCAATATAGCGATGTATGGCAAAAATAATAATATGGTTGATGCTCCAGCCAATGCCAAGTATACATAAAGAAACCCCCATATCTACAAAAAATGTTTGATAATAATGCCATGTGACGAGAAAGGCAATAAAAATGATAACGTTACTAAGTATGGCACGCATGAGGAGTTTATTTTTTGTGAGCAGTCGCCATGCATCACGGAGTACACCGGCTTCTATTTCTGCAACATCCATAGCGTGGTGTGCCTCTGTGAGTCGGGTGGTAAGAATAAGGGCCACCGCCGTTGCCACAATGTCTATAAGAAGGACAGCCACAAACTGTGCTTCGGAAAGTGTTTGGATAATGGCAATGGCGACGAGGGGAGTAAATATTTTAAAAATAGAGAGCGCGGAATGAAAACTCCCGAGTTTAGAGAGGGTTTCGTCTTCTTTTCCAAGTTCTTTTGCAGAGTCATAGAGCAGGGCTTCCTGTGTTCCAGAGAGCATGGCAATGGAACAGGCATACCACATGATACCAATCGCAAACATAAAAAATGAGTGGGCCAGCAAAAAGAAGATCCAGTACAGTAACCCAGCGATGACACCCAGTGCGATTGTCTTTTTTCGGCCCCAGGTGTCTGCCAAGTAGCTGGACGGGACTTCACATATAATATTGATAACCGCCCAAATGAGTGCCAGATAAAAAATATCTTCAAGGCGCAGTCCTCTGTGTATATAAAAAAGTGACATCATGACATTGATGACCTTGACATTGACAAGTGCACGAATCCAAAATATGCGTGAAAAGTTTTTCTCGAGCCGTTTTTTCCTATTCATATATACAATATCATAGCATGAAAGAGAGGGATTCCAAAGGGAATGCGATGGTTGATTGAAGAGGGAAAGTACGCTATTATAAGGAAGCTCCGTATTTATCCGTTTTTAGAAAATATGTCAACATTTGTTCATCTGCATGTCCATTCACACTATTCACTTTTGAATGGATTGACACAAATAAAACCTCTGATACAGGCGGCAAAAAAACGTGGGTACAATGCCATTGCATTGACTGATTATGGTTCGTTGTATGGCGCCATTGAATTTTATGAGGCATGTTTGAAAGAAGACATGAAGCCAATTATTGGGTTTGACGCATATGTAGCACCGCGAACCATGGCGGACAAAGATAGTGAACAAGATAAAGACGTATTTCGTTTGGTCTTGTTAGCTGAAAACTATGACGGATACAGAAATTTGATGAAGTTAACGTCGATAGGACATTTGCAGGGTTTTTTTAACGATGTTCCAAGAATTGATAAAGCCCTCCTTGCGACGTATGCAAAGAATATTATAGCGCTCTCTGGGTCTATCCAAGGAGAGATACCACAGTTACTGAGGCATGGAAAAGTAGAAGAGGCAAAAAAAGTAGCCCTAGCATACAATGAGATTTTTGGACAAGATAATTTTTATTTAGAATTACAAGATCACCCAGCCATTGAAGGACAGATGACGGTAAACACTGCTTTAATTGCGCTTTCCAAAGAGACTGGTATCCCGCTTGTTGCCTCGCGAGATGTGCATTATCTCAATACGGAAGACGCGGAGGCCCAAGACATTCTCCGGTGTATTAGCAATGGATGGAAAGTGCACTATACTGATCGAGAAGATTACAGGCATGTTGACCGATCACTTAATACCGCCAAAGATATTGCTTCACGATTTCGCCATATTCCAGAAGCGATTGAAAATACCGGGAAGATTGCAGACAGAATTTCTATTGAAATTCCATTAAATAATTGGCATTTTGCTCCGGTAGAGTTACCTCCTGGAAAAACTGCTGATGAACATTTGCGTGATGAAACATATGCCTCTGTAGGAAAGTACTATAAGACAGTCAGCAAAGAAATTACGGAGCGTATTGAGTATGAGCTTGATATTATTAAAACAAAAGGATACTCGCCATATTTTATTTGTGTAGCGGACTATGTTCGATATGCAAAATCACAGGGAATTGTTGAATCAACGCGTGGATCGGCGGCTGGGTCTGTGGTGTCATATGTACTGGGGATTACTACGGTTGATCCAGTTCGCTTTAAATTGCCATTTGAACGTTTTTTGAATCCATTTCGTCCCAGCCCACCGGACGTGGATACTGACTTTGCTGACGACCGGCGTGAGGAGATGATTGAGTATGTGACAAAAAAATATGGTGCTGACAAAGTGGCTCAAATTATTACCTTTGGAACCATGGCCGCCCGTGCTGCAGTGCGAGATGTGGGGCGAGCTCTTGGATTGTCATACGGCTTTTGTGACCAAGTGGCAAAGCTTATCCCGCAAGGGGCACAAGGGTTTCCCATGACGATCGAACGGGCCCTGGGTGAATCTCCAGATTTGAAAAAATTGTTTGACACCAATGCAGAGGTAAAACAGCTCCTCACACTGGCGCAAAAAGTAGAGGGGTGTGCACGGCATACGTCAATTCATGCCGCAGGTGTTGTGATCTCACCAACGCCACTGACTGACTTTACCCCAGTCCAGCGTGAAACCGGTGGAGAAAAATTGGTGACACAGTACGAGATGCATGCGGTGGAAGCTGCGGGAGTGTTAAAAAATGACTTTTTGGGAATTCGTAATTTGGCTATTTTGGGGAATGCAGTCGAGATTGTAAAGGCAACAACACAAGAGGATGTTGATATTTATCATTTGCCGCTCGAAGACACAAAAACGTATGAAATGATTTCTCGCGGTGAAACCATGGGCGTTTTTCAGTTTGGGAGTTCTGGAATGATTCGATGGATTAAGGAACTGCAGCCCACCAACATCGATGACATTATGGCCATGGTGGCACTGTATCGCCCGGGACCAATGGAGTTTATTCCAGAGTACATCCGGAGAAAACATCATCCAGAAACTATTGATTATCCACATAAAGATTTAGAAGATATTTTAGAGGCGTCTTTAGGTCTGTTGATTTATCAGGATGACATTATGTTAACCGCCATTAAGCTGGCTGGGTATGATTGGCTCGAGGCGGACAATTTTCGTAAGGCTATGGGAAAGAAAATCCCAGAGCTTATGAAAGAGCAGGAGCGAAAATTTAAAGATGGGTGTGTCAAAAATCATATTTCCAAAGCAGTGGTCACTGATTTGTGGGAGCGTATCAAGCCATTTGCATCCTATGGATTCAACAAGTCGCATGCAGCCAGTTATGGAATGGTGGCCTACCAAACGGCATACATGAAGGCAAATTATCCTGTCCAATATATGACTGCTGTGCTTCGCGCAGAATTTGGTGACTCTGACAAAGTCGCCGCAATTGTGAATGAATGTCGGAATATGAACATTCAGGTGTTGCCGCCTGACGTGAATGAAAGTTTTAGGAATTTTGCCATGGTGTCAGAGCCAGGAGAGCCCGGTATCATTCGGTTTGGGTTGACGGCTATAAAAAATGTGGGTGGGCATATTGTAGAAGTTATTTATAAAGAAAAAAAAGAACATGGACCGTACAAAGATTTGGAAGATTTTTTGACCCGTGTAAAAGATAAAGATCTTAATAAAAAATCAGTGGAAAGTTTGGTAAAAGCGGGAGCCTTGGATTGTTTTGGCATTGATCGTGGTAAGCTGCTTGCAAACAGTGAAAATATTTTATTGTTTAGTAAACAAATAAAAGAACGTGACGTGACAAATCAGGGGTCACTTTTTTCTGGGACAAGTATTGCCCTTGATACAAAGGTGGTGTTAAAAGATGGTGAGGATGTGAGTATGGAAAAAAAATTGCAGTGGGAGAAAGAGTTGCTCGGCGTCTATATTTCGTCACATCCATTTTTGTTTTATCAGGAAAAAATGCGTGATACGCTGGTGCCACTCTCAGCAGTAGAGGAACAGCCACGTGATGCATGGGTGGTTATTGGTGGCATTGTCGCGAGCGTAAAAAAGAAAGTAACAAAAAAGGGTTCTATCATGTTGTTTGTAACGATTGAGGACACAACAGGCAATATGGAACTGTTAGTCTTTCCAAAAACGTTTGAGCGCACCAAGCCATTGTGGGTGGAAGGGAATCGACTTTGTATTGTGGGAAAGACGCCAAAAGAAGTGGGGGATAATAAAGTCTTTGCAGAAAATGTCTATGTCTTGAATAAAGAAAATGCAGAAGAAGTAGGACGGGCAGTTTCACTAGGGAAGTCTAGCGTGACGACTGGTGAAAATCAGCGTGCAGATAAGTCTGTGTTTATTATGCTGACGAATGACGAAGCGCGGTTGTATGGAGATGATTTGAAAATGTTTTTTGGACAATATCCGGGAGACCATCAAGTATTTATAAAGTTGCCAGGAAATACGATTAAGGCAAATTCGAAAATTCTTTGGAATGAAAAAATTGCTATCTCTCTTGAAGAGATTGTTGGGCCGGATAAGTATACTGTGGTGAATGGGTCGTAAAGTAGAATGGGGAATAGAGAATGCAGAATGTAGATTTTTTCTACTTTCGTCATTCTATATTCTGCATTCTTTTTTTTTCCTTTCCCCGCGCCGCCTGCATCCCCATATGCAGACGGCGGGGGTGTTGTTTCTGAGGATAGATCAGCCGTCGAGGTCGTTGATTGACCCGTTCGTGTGGAGGCGACGCATGGCCTCCACAAAGAGCGGGACCACCGACACGACGCGGATCTTGTCACAACCCCATGCCGCTTCCGAGAGCGGGATGGTGTCGGTGACAAACATGGCCTCGATGCACGAGGCCGTGATCCGCTCGATCGCCGGACCCGACAGCACGGCGTGCGTCGCCAGGACAAAGACGCGACGCGCGCCCAGGTCCATGACGTACTTGGCCGCGGCCGTGATGGTTCCGGCGGTGTCGATCATGTCGTCCACGAGGATGACGTCGCAGTCCTCGACTTCGCCGGTGAAGCCCTTCACCTCTGAGACGTTCGGCCCGGAGCGGTACTTGTTTACCACTCCGAACCCGGCGTTGAGTCTCTCGGCGTATTTGACAGCGAGAACCACACCGCCCGCATCCGGTGCGACGACGACGGGGTTGTGCAGCTCGTACGTGTCGGTCAGCGCTGCACCCAAGAGGTGCGACGCGTAGAGGTGACGCACCGGCCCCGCGAACGACGCCGCGATTTGCGCCGCGTGTAGCTCCATGGTCACGAGACGTGAAACACCCGCGGTGTTCAAGTCTCGCATCATCAGCGCCGCCGAGATCGGCGTACGCTTGCTTCGGGGCACTCGGTCCTGCCGTGCGTACCCGAAGTAGGGGATTACGGCGGTGATGCTGGCGGCGTCGGAACGCCGACAGGCATCGGCGAGGAGCCTCAGCTCCATGATGTTGTGCGCGCTGGGCGCGCACGTGCTCTGGATGATGAAGACGTTGGCTCCGGCGACCGATTCGTCGATCTCCACCCGGACCTCCCCGTCGGAGAACTGGGCGACCGTGGCGCGCCCCAGCTCCATCCCGAGAGAGGTGCCGATGGCCTGTGCCATCCGCTTAACCGCGTTCCCAGCGAAGATTTTGGTGTTCTGCATGTTTTTCTTTCTCCCCAGAAAGCAATGACGACCCCTCCCAGGATCGTCTTGTGAAATGAACAAGTATGGCGGAAGTATAATAAAGTTGTTTGTTTCTGTAAAGCCAATGAGCATATACGTGAGAGACGTTTGCGTGGATATAAAAATAATGATATTGTTTGGAGTAATTTGAATGGGAGGGATGAACATGCCCATCCGTAGAATCGCCGTCGTCGGTGGTCCGTGCTCCGGAAAAACGGACATCATCACCATGCTGGCGAAGATGTTTGTCGGGCAGCTGCTGGTTGTCCCCGAGGTGTCTGAGGCACTCCTGCGGACGGTTATGCCCGTCCCGGGAAAGCACCTGGAGTGCTCACCTGTGTGGCAGCGGCACCACCAGCGAGCCATCTGTGCGGTGCAACAGGCGGCTGAAGAGGCTTGGGCGCTCGCCGCAGAGGGAACGGGCATGCGAGTACTCCTATGCGACCGTGGGATTCTCGACGGCGCGGCATACTGGCCGGGTGGTGCCATGCCGTTTTGCGACGAGTTTGACTTGGACTACCAGGCTGTGCTGGATCGGTACAGCATGGTGATCCACCTCGAGTCGATCGGGGTCAGCCACCCCGATCTGTTCGAACGCCTTCGGGCCAACAACGGTTCAAGTCGCTTCGAGACGCTCGAAGAGTCCCAGCGACTCGAAGCCGCTGTGCGCCAGGCGTGGGACGATCATCCCAACCGGCACATCGTCCAAGGGACGGAGGACATTGCGGCCAAGGTCGGGATCGTCCAGCATTTCATCGAGGGACAACTGTCGGAGGGCACGTAGTGCGCCGGGGAGCACTGCTAAACTGGAAGCCGAGAATTCGGCTTCCCTTGCATTTATAGACAAAAAGAAGACGGCATTGGCCGTTTTTTTTTATTCTGTATCAGTATACTCTATAGATGATTACGTTATTGTCGTAAGATCAGCTTGAATAGACTTGATTAGGAATGGTTCGATACACAATGCGAGAGCCATACCAGAAAGGAGTATGGTAAGAACGCTTGACGAAAAAGAAGTGACAAACAAGAGCGGCGTATAGCCAATGATTCGAAATACACTCGTATACCATTCACGAATGACGATGTATTCTGTACGATGCCGTCTGTGATCGGGAAGTTGGTGGAGCAAATTTTGATAATATGTTCGTCTGGAAATGGAAGACGGAGAACTCATAATTTCTTTGAGAGAACCATACACCGCATAGGAAAGTAAGCTTGGCAGTGCAATGAGAAATGACAGCGCCGTTGCAACGGAAACGCCTGCAATAAGACTGGCTGTTTTATATTTATTGTAATGCAGGTATTTTCCAATAAGTATGGATGTGATGATAGAAAGAATGCCAAAAAATGAAATCCATCCACCAACAGCAAATTCTGTCCCAACCACTGTAATAAGAAAAATTGGGAGAAGTGTTGAAAGTGCACCTGCGGTCGAAAAATTTGCCAGGCCCCCAGCAAGAAGCACTTTTTGGAGGTCAGTGTTTTTTCTTACGTGGCGTATTGTTTCTTGTATGTTAAATGCGGTTTCAGGTTCTTTTTTTACCACATGAAACTTTCCAAAAATAAGGGATACACAAATCATAAGCGCACCAAACACAAATACATTTGCGTATCCAATGCCAAATAGGTTTGCTGTGATCAAATAGCCGGCAATAACTGGCATGACCAGTGCAGCCAAAATTTTCCCTGCAAGTTCGTGGGCGGTATAGTTGCCTCTGTTTTTTGTGTGGGTGAGAACAAATGTTAATGTATGGTGACTTATCCAATACATCGCATTAAAGACGCCGTAAATCAGCGCCAAAGGAACAATATACGCTATGGTATGTTCCCCAAGTACTGCCATGGAAAGCATAATAAGAAGTGTGCCAAGAAGTCCCACTGTTCGAAATAGGTAGACATGTCCTTTCTTTATGAGGCGGCCGATGATATAGAAGGTAAGGCCATGAGAAATAAGGAACAGTATTTCATACAGTGCCACAAGGTGAACACTTTGGGAAATGCTCCAAATATATAATCCCAAAAAAATACGCATGCCAACTCGTCCAAGAAGAAAAAAGGAGTGAGATACGACAAGTTTGCGAAGGGTATTACTAATGTTATTCATACTGTTTTTGTGAGCGTTTTTCTGTCTGCCGAAATTGTTCAAATGCTTCTTTGTCATTATATGGAAGAAACGCATCCTGATAGTCAGGCGCTGCAAATATTTCATGCGGATTTTGCTTGTGTTGAATTGCACACCAATACTTTTCTGTTTTTGCGCCAATAGCCGTCACATAGCGGAACAGGCCATTGACATAGCCACAATACATGCAGTGGAGTTTTTGAATGAGGGTGAGATACTCGAGCTTGTGTCTATCAATTTTAATATACGCTTCGCGAGGAACAAGCGGAATGCCATATACTGGAAAGCACACGCGATGATATAATTCCACAATAATATCTAACAAAATAGCCACGAGAAACACTGCATAAATAAAGGGGACTGTGAGTGTATGAGACCATTTTTTTTCAGGGCTGAGGAGGTATTCCATAAGGGAAAATATTATATAATGGGATAGAGTTTCCAATTTGGGTTGGCCTCTATTGACTGCCAGTTGGTATATGCACCCTGTCTGGCTTTATAATATCCGGCTACGGCAATCATTGCCGCATTATCCATGCTGTACTTTGGGTTTGGGACAAAACATGTTGTCCTCGGGAGCTCCCTGGCTACGTGTTGTTCTAATGTGTCACGCAATTTGTTATTTGCAGACACACCACCGCTCAAGATAATAGAGGCGGGGGTATGTGTTTTTGCAGCAAAAATTGTTTTTGCCACAAGCACGTCGACAATGGCTTGCTCAAAACTGGCACAAAAATCGTGTATGGTTGCTGGACCTGGTGAGATGCCAGACACACCGACAGGAAGAGTGTGTGCATCGAGCTTCATGGCAGACAGTGTATGGTCTTGGAGCCAATACAGTGCTGCTGTTTTTAATCCCGAAAAACTAAAATCAACAGTGTCTGTATCCATCATAGGACGTGGAAAGTGGATTGCGTGTGGACTGCCTTCTGCTGCAAATTTGGAAATTTTTGGGCCACCTGGGTATTCAAATCCAAGCAGCTTTGCAACCTTATCAAATGCTTCTCCTGCTGCATCATCTCTTGTTTTTCCAATGCATGTGTAGTCTCCCTCGTTAGAGAGAAGAATGAGCTCTGTATGCCCACCACTTGCAATAAGACAAAGTGCTGGGGTTTGGATTGGTCCATTTGCAGCAATTTCAACAGAGCGGATATGTCCTTCCAAATGGTTCACGCTCACCAGTGGCACATCCCAGAGATATGACAATGTTTTTGCAACCTCCACCCCGACCAGGAGTCCTGTAATAAGCCCAGGTCCGCTTGTCACGGCAATGGCTTCCGGAGTCGGTTGTCCATTCAGTACTTCTTCAACAACGGGCATGATATATTCGGCATGTTTTCTTCCTGCAATTTCTGGGACCACTCCACCATATTTTTTATGTACCTCAATTTGGCTTGCTGTTTTTTCTGCAAGAATGGTGAGATGCGTGTCACTCATGTCGATTAATGCCACAGACGTATCATCACAAGATGACTCGATACCTAATACAATCATACTGTTTCAATATAGTGAGCTCCAATACTTTCTTTTCTGCCGTGTGCTGCCTCTGCTATAAGTATGGCAACTTGTGCAAGATTTCGCAACTCGACAATGTCTGCGGTAATACCGCGAGTATATATATCTTCTATATCTCGCTGAATATTGGAAAGGGTGACACGCGTTTCTGCGAGCATCTCTGGCTGCCGTATAATACCTACATATTTCCACATGAGTGATTGTATTGCTGCCTTGATTGCGTCATGCTTGGGGTCAGATATGTGCAATATGTTTTGGGTTCTCCCTATAGACATAGTTGTCGCGGGTGCTGTTTGAATGTATTGGGCCACTTTTTTTGCCGCGCGAGAACCAAATACCATGCACTCGAGCAGCGAGTTTGAGGCAAGTCTATTTGCGCCGTGTACTCCTGTGTGCGCCACTTCGCCAAATGCAAATAGTCCCGCAAGTGATGTTTCTCCGTCCACCGTGGTGTGCACACCGCCACAGGTATAGTGAGCAGCTGGTGCGACAGGAATTTGATGCTGTCCCATTTTTATGCCATGCCACCAGAGTTGTTCATAGATATAGGGGAAGCGCTGTTTAATATATGGCGTGCCTTTGTGTCGAATGTCAAGAAACACTGGACCATGTTGCATTTCTGCGTAGATGGCACGGCTGACAATATCTCGAGGGGCAAGGTCTTTTTGCGTGTGATATTCGTGCATAAATGGTGTGCCATCTTCACGTTTCAATATACCGCCTTCACCGCGTACTGTTTCTGATATAAGAAAAATAGGCTTGTCTGGGATTGCTAGTGCGGTGGGATGAAATTGCATAAATTCCATGTCAGAAATGGTGACACCGGCGCGGTGTGCCATGGCGACGCCATCTCCTGTCGCAATTTTAGGATTGCAATTTCGCTCATATACTTGTGCGGCACCACCACTGGCGAGCGCTACGGCTTTTGCAGAAAAAAATTCCATGCGTCCTGCATCAATATCGAGCACCATGGCCCCAACACAGCGATTGTCATCAACGACCAGGTCAACAGCAATGTGTGATTCGAATGTATCAATGGCGGGGTTATTTCTTACTTGTGCGATAAGCGCACGTTCTATTTCTTTTCCTGTTGCATCATGGGCATGGGCAATACGACGTGCCGAGTGACCACCTTCTTGTGTGAGAGACAGTGCTGTTTCTTTCCGGCTAAACCCAACACCTAAGTCAATCAGTCTATAAATTTGTTCTGGCGCTTCTTCTACCATGATACGGACGGCTTCGGTATCATTGAGATGGCAACCAGCCGCAAGGGTGTCCTCAATATGTTTTTCAAAACTATCATGTTGGTCGAGGACCGCGGCAATGCCTCCTTGTGCGTAGTTGGAGTTACTTTCCATCAGCTCTTTTTTTGTGACAATGGCAACACGTCCATGTGTACTTGCATCAATAGCAAAATTAAGTCCCGCAATACCGGACCCAATAACAACCACGTCGTACATATGTTTTTGAATTCGTGAACTCATGTGGTAATGTTGAGACTTATGTCGAGCGCTGTCACAGAATGTGTGAGTGCCCCAAGTGAAATAATGTCAACACCAGATGTAGCATACACAGCGGCATTTTTTTCTGTAATTCCACCTGACGCTTCAAAAAGAGGCAGGCGTGTTTTGTGGGTCGCACGAATTTTTTTTATCATATGCTTGATGTGTGTTGGGGTAAAATTGTCGAGCATAATAACATCCGGGTGGTATGCCAAAAAGGCAAAGACTTGTGCCTCTGTTTTCGCCTCAATTTCCCAAAATTCTTTTGTTTGCTGTATTTCAGCAATTCGTTTGGGGAGTTCTTTTCCTGCAGCAGCGATATGATTATCTTTTATTAATATAAAGTCATAGAGACCCAGGCGATGCGTCCCTCCACCTCCGAGTGTGACTGCCTTTTTATCAACAAGCCCCCAGTGCGTTTTTCTGGTTGGACACACAAGCACGGTGTCTCCGCATTTTTTTACGATGCGATGTGTTTGTGTGGCAATGCCACTCATGCGTTGCATGACATTGAGAATGGTTCGTTCAATAATGAGGAGTTCTTTTATTGGGCCACGAAGGGTGAGAATGGTATCTCCCTTTGTAGCAGCCTGCCCATCTGCGATATATTTTTTTGTACTGATACCGTATGCCTTGCATATCCACGCAACTTCTTCTATGCCGGCGATAATGCCTGATTTTTTTGCGGTCAGGGCTGCCTTTACCCGTTTATTTTTGTGTATCACGGCATCGGTGGTTTTATCTCCAACGGTGTCAAGGTCTTCTTGTAAAAAATTTTTTACGACCCACTGCACTTGGCCGAGATATTTTTTGTGTTTCAACGAGAGCTTATTTCGCTGATTAAAGTAGAGTGTTATTTTTTTTGCTTTGGTCATATTACAGGGTCATCATTTTTTGCAGGCTTGCATGTGCTTTATCAAGGATGTTTTTTGGAATGGTTATGATTTGTTCTGGCTGTGGATTACGCAGTGCTGTCAAAATACCATCAAGCGTAATTTGTTTCATAAACGGGCAAAGTTGACAGGCACCTACAATGTGTTTATCGGGGAACTCTGTTTTCACACGATCCGTAATGCCACACTCAGTAATAAGCATGACATGTGGGGGATTGTATTCTTTGACATACCGGAGCATATCACTTGTGCTGCCGACCATATCTGCTACCTCCACCAGTGAAGAACTGCATTCCAGATGTGCAAGAATTTTTACATCTGGATGCGAGGCACGAATTTTTTCTGCTGTTTCGCGTGTAAATTGTTCGTGAACGACGCATGTGCCATCCCACAAAATAAGTTGTTTGTTTGTTTGCTTTTGAATATTTTCACC
>Ga0066639_10001525_pt1 | contig 20630 bp, 19 predicted proteins | sample CryGeyCG2114_010_2_FD_59504 | JGI IMG/M metagenome (GOLD analysis project Ga0066639, IMG submission 59504) | Groundwater microbial communities from aquifer - Crystal Geyser CG10_big_fil_rev_8/21/14_0.10 | ecosystem: Environmental > Aquatic > Deep subsurface > Groundwater | place: USA: Utah...
TGGTGGAGGTGGTGGAGGTGGTGGAGGTGGTGGAGGTGGTGGTGGAGGTGGAGGTGGGTCAATTTCTAAGGAAGGTGGCGGTGGCGGTGGCGGAGGGTCAATTTCTAAGGAAGGCGGATCAGATGGGCTGGAATTTTCCGCTCTTGGAGTTCCGTGAACCGGAATTGAGGTATGCCATCCAAAATCATTTAGATTACGCTCTAATGTTTGCTTTGTATCATTATCGCCTGCGGGCCAATCTGGATTTGCCAAAACTTGAGATACAACTTCGCATTTTTTATTAAACAACCTCAAGCCTTCATTATTATTTGATAATATTCCTGTATAAATCTTATCTGCTTTTATATTAGAAACTACATCGTCTGTTCCTCTTTCAAAAAGCAGAAAACTCTTTGCCGGAATAATATCTCCTTCTCTGAATTTAATTCTAATCTGCTCTTTCTCATCAACCAACTCCCATCCATTTAAATCAATAAGTTTGTCGGTTTTATTCTTCAGCTCAATCCATTCATGAGTAACGCTTGTCTTAGTCCCCATCCATGCAACTTCATTAATCACCACTTCTCTTGTAAGAGGAAGATTGGATGTGTCATATGAACACTCAGCTGAATCGCCTATAACTGTTACTGTTTTGGGATTGCTCTTTCTTAAAACATTATTTATAAATGTCAAAACTCTTATTTCATACTTTCCAATGTTAGGTTTTGGCGTTACAATAAATTCTATTTTTTCAGAACTTATTCTCTTTAAATAATTGTAATCCGTATGAATATAATAAGTAGAATCGTCTCCAATCCATAGTCCGTGAAATTCTGCTTCGCTGTCGCCAAAATGTTTTCCGGTAAGAGTAATCGTAGTCGTCTCAGAATCTTTAATGATAGACGGTTCAATTTTATCTAAAACAGGATCAGGAACTTCAAAAACCGTAACTGTCATTGGATTACTCTTTCTTAATACTCCGTCTATTAGGGTCGCGACTCTAATCACATAATCACCCGGGTTGGCATTAGGGCCTAAGTCAAGATGAATTTCTCTAGAACTTAGCCTTCTTAAAAATCTATATTCCGCCAATGGTATATCGCCTACGAAAATTCCATAAGGCTGGCTATCTCCTTCTCCAAAATTTTCTCCAATAAACTTAACAACCATTGAAACAGAATTATCAATTCGCAAAGGAGAAATTTCATTCAAAACAGGCGCTTTAGTTTCGGTATGAACTGATTGCTGCTTCTTGTCTATATTTTTACTATTTACGACAATACAAACCTTATCTTCACTTTCTGAAATCTTAATTCTTCCGTCTTTATCACAATCTCCTTCAAAAGAAACTGTGTATTCGCTGTCATTAGAATCAGTAACGCTTTTAACTTCATCAATAAAATAAATTCCGGCAACAACCTCAAAAACAGTGCCCTCTTCACTGCCCTGAAAAGCTCTGATATACGAATCAGGCCCTGATAGAGTTAAAGTGAAATCTGAAGCAATATCCGAACCATCTCCATCTTTAACCTTTTTAATAACCTTAATTATTGCTGTGTCTTTTAATTCTCCCGGAACTGGAACATCAATCTGCTCACTCTCCTGCGCAATAACCTGATTATTAGAAAAACCGGCAAATGGGATAGAAATAAATAATATCGCGATTAATATGCTATTTAACAAAAAATGCTGCGAAAAACTGTATTTTTCAATCTTCATCTAAAATATAGTAATGTTAATAATGACCTTTACTATATTATACACATATTGAAAAAAGATGCAAGTCTTTACAGATTCTAAACGAATATGTAATCCGGCAATAATTCGGCAATAGTTATGTAATAATTCGGCAATAGTTTGGCATAATGAATCCGGCAATCTAAACTTTCAATATTTTAAATGCGGAAATAAATGCGGCAAACTGGATTTCCACAGCAATAAATAGGCAGATGAAGAAATACGGCAATATAATGTTATTGCCGAATTATGTATATTCATTGCCGGAAAAATCTAATAGTATATTAATATACCCATTCTGAAGGAAAGTTCGTAAAGCTAGATTTTCAATATATTCACACCGAATTTTGTATTTTCCAACAAGATACTCTTTTAATAAAATATATGTTAATATATAATCAACAAATAACATTAGATTGGGTCGAAAATATATAAAATCAATGTAAAATTAAAAACAAAAAATGAATAGAAAATTATTAATAGCATTTATTCTGAGCATATTTTTAATTTCATCTTTTAACGCATTAGCGGAAACGAATGATGGGGAAAATAGAGACGATGATAATAACAATGTGAATAGAGAGGAATTAAAGGAAAAACAACGAGAGTTGCAAATGAAACTTAAGGAATTAAAAAACTTGCAAGGAAATAAACAGAATTCAAAAGACGACGAGGTTATGCCGGCTGATAAGGTAATGCAAGATAAGAAAATGGAAGAGAAGGCCGATAAGATAATGGAAAGGAAGACCGACAAGATGATGAATGAGAAAGAAGGCTCAGGAAACGAGAGAAGTATACTTGAGGAGAAGCTGAAATCAGAGCGTATGGAGATTCAAAATAAGATAAAGGACGATCTTCTGAAATTAAAAACCGAAGCCAGAGATAAACTACAGGATTTAAAAGTTGTAACCCCTGAGAAAAGAAAAGAAATTCTTGATGAACTAAAGTCAAATCGCGACGCCCTGCACGACCGAGTGATGGAATTAAGAAAAGATTTAATTGATAACGCAAAGAAGGCAAGAGATGAATTCAGAGAAAAGATAAAAGACGTAAAAATTCGCGCGAAGATAGCGGCAGGACACGGAAAAGCAATAAGGATTGCGCGTCATTTCAGATTGACGCTGGAAAGATTCAAACATATTATGGGAAGAATTGAATCAAGAATCTCAGAACTTGGCAAAGACGGCGTGGATATGACTTCTTTCCTTGCAAGAGTTGAAGACATTAAAAATGCAATTACAGAGACTGAAGCAGATATTGAAGAATTAAAGGCGAAATACGAATCAATTCTTGGCGCAGATAACCCGAAAGAAATAATCGAAGAAGCAAAAAATTTCGCCAGAGAAATAAATAACAAGCTGGGACAAATCCGTGATAAAATAAAAGAAGTTATAGGATTGATAAAAGAAAACAATCAATCGGTCGAAAACTAGAATGAAGGAGAGCCGACAGAAAGCGAAAACGGAGAAGGTGTTGAAGAATAAAATCATTAAATATGAAAAAAACCGCAACAACAATAATTATATTAGTCATAGTGGCGTTAGGGATATATTTTCTGTTTATCGGCAATGGCGGAACCGAAGAGTTAACTCTTGAAGGAGGGCTAAATCCTATAACATTGACTGACGAAGAAAAAAACGCGCTCAAGACTGAAGGATTGACAATCCCCGAGGACAACAAAGCTACTGAAAAGCTAAGAACAGTTCAATCGTCCAATCAATTAAATTCCATAGAAGAAGATTTAAATGGCACAAATTTTATGGATATGGACAAGGAGCTGGCAGAGCTTGAAAAATTGCTTGGAGATCTATAGAATAAAAAAATCCGTTTCTATGTAGATGGTATATATAGTGAAACGGATTTTTTATTTACCTCAAAATTAGTGTAATATGAATCTATGAGTCTAGAAATTATATATGCCCTGTTGAGCGTTATTATCGTAAGCGCGCTTTCTTTAATAGGCTTAGTTACAATTTCCATAAATGAAAAAAAGTTGAGAAATTTTCTTTTTATCCTAGTCGCACTTGCAATCGGCGCGCTCTTAGGAGACGCTTTTATCCACCTTATACCGGAATCCATTGAAGGATATTTAGGCGAAAATTCTATGTTAGTTGTAATTGGAGGGATATTGCTTTTTTTTACGCTGGAAAAAATCTTCCGATGGCATCATATCCACACGACAGCTGAACATTCCGGGCACATTATTGATTCAAAACTTCCTGCAAAAACTCTGGGATATATGGTATTAGTTTCCGATGGATTTCATAATTTGATTGACGGAATAATTATAGGCGCCAGTTATTTAATAAATATTGAAGCGGGAATCGCAACGACAATCGCGATAATTCTCCACGAAATCCCACAAGAAATCGGTGATTTTGGCGTATTACTCCACGCAGGATTCACAAAAGCGAAAGCGCTCCTGTTTAATTTTTTGTCGGCAACTTTTGCAATTATAGGAGCGCTATTTGCAATCATATTCGGAGCTAACGAACAATTTTTAGGATGGATGATTCCACTGGCGGCCGGTTCTTTTATATATGTCGCAATCGCGGATCTCGTGCCCGAACTGCATAAGCAAAAAGGCAGAAAAGCGTTCATTGAAGTTATTGCCATTCTAATCGGCATAGCGGCAATATATTATCTCAGGCTTTTAGAAAAATAGGTTTAATTTTTATTTTACTATACAACGATACGATCGCATTACGTTGCAGTAAAATGATATTTAAAAACCGAAATTTAAAATAATATTCAAAAATCAGAATTTATATATAAACGCAAACACCAATAGTTTGATATAATAAAATCAAATATATTAGTAAGACTAGTTAATTACATAGTCTAAAAATCACGGTTAAACAACCGTTAATAAAAGGTCGAAAAAAAAATAATCAATATCAAAGATATAAATCGTTTAATATTCTCTGGATTACAAAACTCTTTTATTCTTCAGGGCAATCTTATTTTACTATCCAACGATGCGATCGCATCGTTGGAGTAAAATGCGCGAGTAGGAAATCACTGCTATAAAACGCCTTTCTAGAAGTTTTTCAATAATGCGAAGTTGAAAACCCTTAACTTAAATCTAAGAAATTCAGATAAAAACTTTAATTGACCGCAACTGGAAATCCTAAGACAAGGCGAAACTAAAGTTTTGTAATCCATAATAATACTAAACTCAAATGCAAAAACTTAACAAAAAAGCTATTGCCAATTCCTTAGCGTTTACAACCGGCATTCTCTATTTGATTTTATATATATTGGCGCTCGTAGCTCCTCCTATATTTAATTTTATTTTTGATTCTCAATTTTTAGGAGCAAACATTTCATCGCTAATTTCTGAAAGTCAATTATCTTTCGGAACATTTATCATAACTTTAATAGTTGTTGTAATAACTGCATGGATTGCCGGCTATATTTGGGGAGCTTTATACAATAAATTCAATAAATAAATTCTTTTGGACGAAATTGCGATTTAGCTTACTAACCTTAAATTACAAAATAGGAACATTTATCTATTTTGTAATTTAAGATTGCTAAGATATGATTATTTATTACGTCCTTAAATATATTGCACGATTCAAAAATCAGCAAGAAACTAATACGAATACGGAATAAAACGCATCTGAAAATACGGCGCTCCAATGCAAAGAATACGCGCAACTCTGTATAATCTGTCCGCATAGCGTTTTTCAATAAAAATCAAGTCGGGAAAATATATCCCGACACACTCAAAAACAATGGACAAACAAAAAGCTAAAATAATAAAAATAATAAAAGAATTTAAAAAACTTTTCCCAAAAACCCAAATAGCGCTTAGATATTCAAATAATTGGGAACTTTTAGTTGCCGTAGTATTATCAGCTCAAACGACAGATAAAAAAGTGAACGAAGTAACATCAAGATTTTTTTCCGCAAAAGGCAAAATGTCTTCTGACGAAAAAAGATATAAAGATTTAGCGGATTATGCAAAAGCCGACTTAAAAGATTTTGAGAGCCGAATAAAAGAAATCGGCCTTTTTAGATTAAAGGCAAGAAATATTCTAAAAACAGCGAAGATTATAAAAGAAAAATATAAAGGAAAACTGCCAAAAACAATAGAAGAAATGACAACGCTTCCGGGCATTGGCAGAAAATCCGCAAATGTTATACTTGGAAACGCTTACGGCATTGTAGAGGGCATTGCAGTAGATACGCATGTCAAAAGATTATCTAAGCTCTTCGGGCTTACAAAAAATACCGACCCGAATAAAATAGAAAAAGATTTAATGCAAATTCTTCCAAAAAAAGAATGGTTTGAATTCACATATAGAATGATTGATTACGGACGAAAATACTGCCCGGCGCGCTGTAAACACAACGACTGTCCGCTTAAAAAATATATTAATAATTAATACGCGCGCAATTAAGGATATAAAATAGATATGTATAAAAAGAAAAAAATCGTAAAGAAAAAACACAGAAAAAAAGCCGGCAAAAAAATTAAAAATCTCGGATACCACCGTTAGTTTCTATTCTTTCCTGATCTAATTAAAACAACCGAAGCAATAACAAAAATTATTGCGAAAATTGAAATCAAAAAACTGTTAGAAATTTTCTGGCCCGAATTCTCCGTATCCGGCAATTCGGCGACGGCATCTGCATTTAAATCCGCAGGGATGACTTCGTAGAGCGGTTCAACCCACACGATGTCCTTATTTCTAATTAATTCTTCGGCAGTTGCTTTTTCTTTTCCAACAACAACCTCCACAACTGCCGTTTTTAGCGAATCATCCCAACTTTTCATCATTTCACAATTAATATCTTCTGCTTCACCGGACTCATTATCCGGACTAACAGTCTCCGGTCCGCAAACCTGAGTTTCAGATATATCAAGACCGAAATTTTCTAGAATCAAAACCGCCTCGCCAATCTCAATAGATTCATTAAAAGAAACCGCAAGAAAACCGTTTTTTAAATTTTCATTTTCAAAAGCCAAAAGCATTCTCTCTAATCTCTGTCTTGCGGTCTCTTTGGTTATTGTTATATCATCAAAATTATCAACACCGCCCTCAGGAATATCAGTCTGGGCAAAAACAACTCCGAAAACCAACAAAAAACTTAAAAATATTGTTATTAATTTATTCATAGAAACACTATAACATTTATAAATGAAAAAAACCACCCTTGCCGCTTTAGCTGATAAATCAAGGAAATTTCTTAAAACAACAAGAGCGCTAGAAATAGATAAAAGCAAAACCGATGAAATCGCCGCTCTGCTTAAAAAAAAATACGAATTCCCTGCTTCAAAAGATTTTCTAAGGCAACCGCTCCTTTTCTATCTGCTGATTGATGGACTTAATTTCTGTTTTTGGAATAAAAACAAAAATAAAAAATTCGGTTATAAAAAACATTCAGGCTCAATCGCTCTTGGATATTTAATATTACGAACTCTGAAAAAAAAGCCTGAATTATTTTCACCGGAAAATCTTATACATCGCGCCGGAGGAGTCTATAAAGAAATTCTAAAAGGCTCGCGAGGTGAATTGAAACTTAAAAATGAAAGGGTTAGGATACTGCAGGAAATCGGAAATTTTATAAAACGCTATAATTTCGAAAAAATAATTAAAAGATTTGAAAACAAAGACGTAGAGCTCTTCGCGGATTTTATGTTAAAAAATCTTCCTTACACATTCAACGATATAAGCAACACTAAAAACATCTCAATCCCGTTTCATAAAAAAATACGCCTCTTAACAGCCGAACTTAATTTTCACGCCGGGATTAAATTTAAAAATATGGAAAAACTTCTAGTCTACGCAGACTATAAAATCCCTCAAGTCTTAATTTATTACGGGATGTTAAAACTTTCAAAACAATTAAAAGAAAAAATAGAAAAGGAAAAAATAATCAGACACAATTCAGAAGAAGAAATAGCTATTCGCGCCGGAATGGTCGCTGCATCTGAAATTTTAAAAAACAAAACAAAACTGCCTTACCTTGATATTGATATGAGGCTTTGGATTTTAGGAAGAAGAATGCCGAAAAACGCAATACCTTACCACAAAACAATAAGCCGATTCTACTAGACTGTGGATAACCAGCTTTTAATAAAAAATCAAAAATGTATACTTAATATCAGCACCGCGGTTAAAAGCAGTGACGGCTCAAGAGGGCACACTTTTAACCGCGCTTCCAACCGCAGCAGAAGACCTCTGCTAGATGACGCCAGCCCCCGGCAACTTCGTTGTCGGGGGCTCTTAATATTGGAATTCTAAAAAGTTATAATTAAATCATCGCGTCCACAATGCAATAAGACGCGGTTGGCTTCTGGACGGACTGCGGAAGCCAATGCTCAAAGAGCAGTCCCCGGAAGATGGCATCCGACCTCAAAACCGATTCTTCCGGGGACATTTTTATTCTTATCCGATTCTCGGAATAAAAAAGCTAAGAAACTGTTTTGTATTATCGCTGAATATCAAATATACTACTCACAGATGCTAGCTGTGGTATTTTTATAATTATTTAAAAAATTATACAGCTAAGAAATGATTGGATTAACATCGCTTCGTGTTTATAAAAAACAGTTGATTAAATTTATAATGCGAAAATGTTCAAATTTGAAATTTTACAAAAGTCTAAAAAATCAAAAGCGAGGATTGGAGAACTTAAAACTCCCAACGGCACGATTCACACCCCCGCGTTTATTCCAGTTGCTACACTAGGAACCATTAAAGGCGGCTTGGATTATTCTGAAATAAGACAAACCGGCATTCAATGCCAAATTTCAAACACGTTTCATTTTATAGATATGGAGCGCGTTGATATTGTAAAACGCATGGGCGGACTTCATAAATTCAGCAATTTCCCAAAACCGATTTTTACAGATTCAGGCGGATTTCAAGTTTTCTCGCTTGGCAAAGGGGCAGAGTATAATCTTGGCAAAATTCAATCAATATTCCCGGGAGAAAATAAAGAAATCAAAAAACAAAGAAAAGGGCTGGTTAAAAAAATATCTGAAAAGGGAGTAAGATTCTTATCGCCAAGAAACGGACAAGAAATTTTCTTAACTCCGGAATTTTCCGCCAAAACTCAAATCAAGCTGGGAGCGGATTTTATTTATATGCTAGATATATGCGGCTCAATCGTTGATTCAGAAAAGACAACGGCAAAAGATTTAAAACAAACAAATGAATGGTTTAAGCGATTTTTAAAAGTTAAAATTCCTGAAAAACAAAAAGTCTTTGGGATAATCCAGGGGGGAATATTTAAAGATTTGCGCGTTCAATCAACTAATGAAGTAAATAATTTAGATGTATTCGGAATTGCAATTGGCGGCGCGCTCGGGAAAGACAGAAAAGAAATGATGAAAATAATCTCTTGGATTAACGAAAAAATTGACTGGTCTCGTCCGCATCACCTGCTTGGTATTGGCGACATAGAATCCATTCCAGAAATTATAAAATCTGGAATTGATTTATTTGATTGCGCGCTTCCTACAAGAATCGCGCGCCACGGAATAGCGCTCACTAAAAAAGGAAACCTAAGTATAAAAAAAGGAAATTTAAAAAATAAATTCGCCAAACTGGAAAAAACTTGCAACTGCTTCACTTGTAAAAATTACAATTTAGCCCAACTCAACTTTCTGGCAAAAGCAAAAGAAAGTTTAATAGGAAAACTTTTAACAATCCATAATCTTACTTTTTTAGAAAATTACTTGAGAGAAATCAGAAAGAAAATAGAAGTGGGAAAATTTTAATATGAAGCTTAAGCGTTCTTTTTTTACCCAACCCTCCCTTGAGGTTGCCAAACGGCTTTTAGGTAAATATATCATCCGAAAAATCGGCAGAGTGGAGCTTATCGGAAAAATCGTTGAAACAGAGGCATATCCGTATGCAAAGGATAAAGCATCGCATACTTATCTACCACGTCATCTGCGAATCAAGGCGGGCGGCGGCAAACGCACTCATCGCACAGAAGCAGAATATTTAATAGGCGGACATATTTATATTTATCTAGTTTATGGAATGTACTGGCAATTAAACATTACCACAGGAAAAAAAGAGCATCCGGAATGCGTTCTGATTAGAGCTATAGAGCCGATTTGCTTAAAATCAAAAGAAATGAAAAATATAACAAACGGCCCGGGTAAACTTTGCCGCTGGCTGAATTTGGATAAATCTTTCTACGGCGAAGATCTCACAAAATCAGAAAGAATCTGGCTCATAGACAGATACTCTTCGGCTGGACTTAAGGTAAAAACCGTTAAACCAAGCGATATTATGAAAGGTTCGCGCATAAACATTGATTATGCCGGACCATACTGGGCCTTAAGGCACTTTAGATTTTGGATTAAAGATAATCCGTTTGTGTCAAAATAAAGCTTGTAACGATTCTTAGCGTCACTGGCTAAAACCAAAAATTATATGATGAAATAAATACAAAACTTAAATAATTAGTAGTATTTCTTATTGCAAGTATGATGGACGATCGTCAGTGATACTTGCAATGACAAAAAAAGATAAATTGCATACATTTAACTTAAAATAAATATAAAACTTGAATAATCAATAGTAAGCCTTATTGCAAGTATGCTAGACGATCGTCAGTGATACTTGCAATAACCGAAAATATAAATAAATCCAAAAAAACGCCCGAGAAACCTGTTTTTAGATTTCTCGGGCGCAGCCAAGCCCTTTGCGGCCTGGAGAAGTTTTTTCCGCGTGACGGGTCGCGTAGTCCATCTTGTGTGTCCGGACACACAATATGGACAGGACTCCTTTTTAAGGTTGCGCAAGAATTGGCGAAAACCCAGTCGTCTTCAACAATTCCTTCTCAGACAGGCCATTTGAGGAAAAGACCTGAGCGCGTGCACTCGTTGCAATCACAGCCTTTTTAGAGCTTTCCTCAACTCTTAGACTCCCTGATTAAGTCAGCTGTGCCTCGCAAACCGGCGAGGTCGGGTTCTGACTAACGAACGAACGACCGGCAAACCCCAGCCATCCGATTATCCCTATTATAGCAAACCTATATTTTTTGTCAAGCCCCCGCGGCTCCCGCAGCCAGCCTCTGCGGCCAGCCTCTCAAACATCGCCTATATAAAAAAATACCTGTAAAAATCACTTATATAAAAGAAAATGCTCGTAAAAGTTGCCTATATAAAAAAAATCTCCTACACAGAGGGAAAAACGCCTAAATAAAAAAGAACTAATAAAAAAACTTTAATCCGTTTTAAATTACTATACTAATTTGCGATTGCAGAGTAGTATAGTAAAATAAATTAAACCGAGTTCGTAAAATATATATATATGCTATACTTTTAACTAATGCCTATACGACAAGCAAAATATTTCTTTCCAATCATTACGCTAATATTTTTCGGATTTTTTATAATGACCGTGGCGAATCTATTCTCGTCCCTTATTTTAGGGATATTATTCGCAATCCTTACGCATCCTCTATACAGAAACGTTCTTAGAAAAGTTAAACAAAAAGAAACGATTGCCGCGCTTATCACCTTGATACTGATATCAATAATCATTATCCTGCCGTTTTTAGGAATAACAACTCTACTTACCGCAGAAGCATTAGCGCTTTTTAACTCATTGAAAGATAAATTTATTTTAGACAGCGAACTTTTAAATTTTCTCCAACCGATTGCTGAAAAGTTAAATATCAATCTAGTTGAAATCGTAAACGGACAACTGGTTCCTGTTATAAAAAATCTCGGGTTAGTCATCTCAAGAGAATTAGGAACAGCCCTCTCAAACGCCTTTAATCTCGGGCTTAATCTATTCATCTTTGCTATGACATTTTTCTATATGTTAAAAGATGGAAAAAAATTTGGGGAATATTTAATCAAATTGAGCCCTTTAGAAACAGAACGCGAGCTAGCGCTTTACGAAACTTTTAAAAACACCGGCAAGGCTATATTTTACGGAACTTTTATTTCAGCCATAATACAAGGGATATTAGGAGGAATAGGTTTTGCGTTATTTGGAATAAGCTCCCCTGTCTTGTGGGGCGCGATAATGGCATTACTCGCTTTGATTCCCGTCTTAGGACCGTTTGTGATATTCCTGCCGGCATCAATATATCTTTTCGCAATAGGAAATACCGTAAGCGCGATAATTTTTCTTGCATACAATATACTTATAGTTTCATCGGTTGATAATCTTATTAAACCAAAAGTTATGAGCGGAAAAGTCAATATCCATCCTCTCTTAATGCTTTTTGCGATATTAGGAGGACTAAGTTCGTTCGGTATTATAGGAATAATTTATGGTCCAATAATTATAACTGTATTTTTGGCGCTCATTAAAGTATATTTAGAAGAACCAAAACTAAATGAAGAAAATAGCTAGAAGAAAAAAAGTAAAAGCAATGAAAAAAACTTTTGCTATTCTTGTCATTGCAATCATTATAATTAGTTTTGTCGGCTCGCTCGCTTTTTTCGGATTCTAAAATGAAGTTAAAAACAGTAAACCCCATTAGAGAACTCACGCAAGACATCAAACCCCGTGTTCGTGCTGGAGGAACCCCCGTGGCAAGCCGCGAGGCATTCTCTAATGGGGTAAAAATTTTTATATTTGCCTTGATTTTCCTTTTCGCCTCTTTCGGAATAACTTCAGCTCACACCGAAGCTAAAAACGGCGAATCAGAAGCAGTAACCGGCATTATTTTGGAGCCGGATATTTTTCCCTCTGGCGCGCAATTGCCAATATTTATTGAAATAAAAGACCGCCAAACCGGAGAAAAAATAGAAGACCTAGACTTGCAGATTATAATAATCGATTCGGAAAACAAAGAAGTATTAAAGAGTGAAGCAAAACTAAAAGGCGGCAATTATTTTTTTGAATATAAATTCGCCGCCGGAGGCGACTACGAGATACACGCCGAATTTACTTATAAAAATAATATGGAGAGCTTGCGCTTTAAAATTTTTGTAAGCAAGCCGGCAGAAGACGGCGCGACGTCTATAATCATTTTTGCCATCGCCGGATTCCTCGCGCTTATCGCTCTTTTTTTCGGAATAAAAACAAAGAAAATCAAAACAATGATTGTCTGGATTGTAATAATCATAATCGCGGCCGCCCTTGCTTATTCTCTGAACATCACTCTTAAATCAAACCCTTCGCTCGGAATAGTAACTTGTCCTAAAGTCGGCACTTGTTTTTGGACGGCGCATATACATTCCTTTATTCCTGTTTCGGTATGCGGTAAGGAGATTCGCCTCCCTATTGAAGTTGGCCGACTTGACTATCCACACACCCATGAAGAAAAAAACATAAACCACTGGCATGACAAGCTTCCGTATAATAAAGAAACAAATATGATAACCGACACAAAACCATTGACTCTAGGCGCTTTCTTTGATTCAATAGAAATCAAATTTGATAACGAAACATACGATGACAAAAAAAATGGAGACTTATGCCCGGATGGAAAACCCGGAAAATTAACGGTTTTTGCAAACGGCAAACTGCTTGAAAATCCCAGTGAATTCATCTGGAAAGACAAAGATGTTATCAGGATATTCTTTGATACGCGAACCAGAGAAGAAATTGAAGAATTTATTAAAAACAATCCGGTAAAATTTCCTGCTTTAGGAAGAGGATAAAATGGAAGGAGAAATTATAAATACAGCGTTTCAAGCGCCAGGGCTTTCGCTTCCGATAATCGCCGGCTTTGCGCTTCTTGATTCAATAAACCCGTGCGTCATAGGAGTCCTGCTCGTAATGCTCACGGTCTTAGTTAAAACCGGAGACAGAAAAAAAATCTTAAGAAACGGAATAGCCTATACACTAGGAGTTTATCTAGTTTATATTATAGGCGGCTTGACTTTGTTGTCGGTTTTCAACGCGGTCCGAAGTATAGTTTTTATCAGTCAAATTCTCTACGCGGTAATTGGCGGTCTTATAATACTGGCCGGAATTTTAGAAATTAAAGATTTCTTTTGGTATGGGAGATGGTTCACATTAAGTATTCCAAAAAGATTCGTTTCTTTTGTAGAAGATAAGATTCACGGAACAACTTCTCTTATTACAGCGTTCACTTTTGGAGGACTGATAACATTAATTGAACTCCCCTGCACCGGCGCTCCATATTTAGCAATCCTGACTCTAATGGCGCAAGGCGGAATGAATTTTTTAACCGGACTTCCATTGCTTTTACTATACAATTTGATATTTATCCTCCCGCTTATCATAATTATTACGATGGTTTACTATGGGTTCGGAATAAAACGTCTTGAGGGATGGAAGCAGGAAAACCGAGGAATAATGAGATTGTTTATAGGTATTGCGCTCACCTCAGTCGGAATCTGGATAATTACAACTATATCCAATCTGCTATTTCCGCTTATAATAGGTATAACGGCCCTCGTTATGGTGATGGTTTTTACAAAATATGTTTTCGGATTCGGCAGGCACTGGCCATATCAATGATTATGAAAATATCTATTTACGTAAAAAAGAACAACGGAACAAAACAGAAATTTGACTTTACTAAACTCAAACGCTCGATTGAGGATGCATTAAAACACATTAACAAAAGGAATGGAGAATTGGCGGAAAGAATGTCCCGTGAAACAATGGAATATCTTGAAGGATCAGGTAAAAAATTGATTGAATCAGACACTATTCGGCAAGCGGTGATACACGTATTAAAACACCATAACGAGTCGGAAGCGTCTGATAGTTATCAGATGACGTCGCTTAGAATTCCTCATTTAAAAATACATAAAGTGGCAAAAAGAGGGGGCGGAGAAGAAACTTTCCACGCTTTTAAATTATTTAAAGCGATAAAAAAATCATTTCTGGACGCGGGAATAGAGCCGAACAAACTACCGGAAGAAATTACTAAGGAAGTAATAAAAAAATTAGAACCGGAATATGAAAATGAAATCCTGCCGATTGAAATAATCAGGAAAACCACTGCGGCATTGCTCAAAGAAAAAAAACTTGGTAGAGTTGAAAAGTCATATTTGTTGCACAAATATTTATAAGGTCGTAAAAAATTGTTAATAATCATTTAAGATATGGAAGAAAATAAAACGACGTGCTCTCATTGCGATAAGGATTGCGATGAAACAAAATGCGTCAAAGATGAAGATAAAAAATTCTGCTGTCCTGATTGCCAAAAAGACCACAAAGATGAAAAAACCCCGAACAAATCCGAAAACGTCTGTAAATTCTGTTAAAAGCTAAAAAACGCCTCAAAATCACTGGGGCGTTTTTTATATCTCAATAACATTAATGATGTAAATTCATATTAAAAATCGGCTTAATGCCGCGCACTTGCTTTATATAAATTCCAAGACTTATTTAAAAATATGGTTACAGATTAATTCCCGTCATGTTAAAATATTTATATTATGAACTGGCACTCAAAAAATGCGATTCAAATTATAAAAGAATTAAATTCAAGCAACGAAGGTTTAAGCCAGGAGGAAGCAAAAAGCCGACTTGATAAATTCGGGCCGAATAAACTCCCGGAAGCAAAATCAAAAAATTTAATTTTGGTTTTTTTAGAACAATTCAAAAGTCCGTTGATATATGTGCTTATAGTCGCGGACGTAATTGTCTTTTATTTAAAAGAATTCACCGATGGCTTGATTATTCTTTTTATCCTTCTTTTCAACGCAACATTGGGAACCATCCAAGAAGGCCGGGCGCAAAATACCCTCAAAGCCCTTTCAAAACTCACGAAAACAAGAGCAGAGGTTATCCGCGGCGGGCGGACGCTTGACATCTCAGACGAAGAGCTTGTAAAAGGAGACATAATAATCTTGCAGGAAGGGCAAAAAGTTCCGGCTGATGTAAGATTGCTTGAAACTCAAAATCTCAAGATAGACGAAGCCTCCTTAACTGGAGAATCCGAGCCGGTCAGGAAAAATGCCGAAACTATAGAAAAAGAAAATCCGTCTCTAGCGGACAAAAAGAATATGGCTTTCAAAGGAACCGCAGTCGCGGTTGGAACCGGACGCGCAATCGTAGTCGCAACAGGAATAAATACTGAAATTGGCGGAATAAGTATCAATATTGCGCAAATTAATACAGAAATCCCGCTTACAAAAAATCTCCGCCAGTTGGCCAGAGTCGTCGTCGGCGTTGTGTTAATTTTGATAGCAGTCATCTTTGGGCTCGGGTTTCTAAACGGAAGGGATTTAGCCGAAATGTTCACGGCTTCTGTCGCTATATCCGTCGCAGCGGTGCCGGAAGGACTGCCCTTAATCTTAACGGTAACATTGGCCGCCGGAGTATGGCGAATGGCCAAACATAAAGTTTTAGTTAAAAAATTACAAGCCGTAGAAGCGCTGGGACAAGCAAAGACAATCGCAGTTGATAAAACAGGGACAATAACACGGAACGAACTGGTTATCCAAAAAGTTATTGCCGGCGGAAAAGAATTTGATATTCAAGGTATTGGCTATAAGCCAGCGCCTTTGATAAAAAACCCGGACAAAGAATTAAAACTCGCGGCAAAAATTTCTGCCCTCTGTTCAAACGCCAATATATCGTTCTCTGAAGAAGAAAATCAATTTCGCCTTATAGGCGATCCAACCGAAGGAGCTATGACCGCCTTCGCTTCAAAACTTGGAATAAAAAAGAGCGATTATAAATTAATTAAGGATTGGCCTTTTGATTATCAAAAAAAATTTCATCTTTCTCTCTGTGAAGAAAAAGGCAAAAAATTTCTGGCAATAACAGGCGCGCCTGAGGCGATTATAAACTTATCAAAACTGACCGAAGCTGAAAAAGAAATATTTGAAAACAAATTCTTGAAACTTTCCGAAGAAGGCTTAAGAGTAATTGCCTTTGCTCATTCCAACGATGTTTTGAATACGGACCCGGATAATCTTCCGAGATTTAATTTCGGAGGATTCTTAGCAATGCGAGACGCCCTGCGCGCCGGAATTTATGAAAGTATAATGCAAGCAAAAAATGCCGGTATAAGAACAGTGATGATAACGGGCGATCACGCTTTAACCGCTAAAACAATCGCCAAACGAGCAGGAATATATAACGACGGCGAAGTCATAATTACCGGAGAAGAAATTGATTCATTGTCTGAACAAGAATTATCCGAGAAATTAAAACACGCAAGCGTTTTCGCGCGCGTAACTCCCGAACACAAACTTAAAATCATTGAACGCTTTAGGGCAAACGGAGAAATAGTGGCTATGACAGGAGACGGTGTGAATGACGCTCCATCGCTCGTAGCGGCCGATCTCGGAATCGCAATGGGTAAGATCGGCACCGAAGTCGCGAAAGAAGCGTCTGACTTAGTCCTAATGGAAGATAATTTTAAAGATATCCTAACCGCGGTTAACGAAGGACGAAACCTGCGCGAAGGGATGCGACGGGCAATAACATATCTTTTCTCATCCAACTTGGGTGAAATCTTTATGATAATTATCACTCTTATTGCAGGGCTCCCCTTGCCTCTTTTGGCGGCGCAAATCATTTGGATGAATGTTGTAACCGACACATTTTTTGACATCTCTCTCGCTCTTGAACCTCAATCAAAATCGCAAAAACAAGACAAAATCCATAAAAAACTCTTTGACAAACTTATAACTGCAAGATTGTTAATTATCGCGCCGATTATTGCGGTCGGAGGCTTCTTTCTTTTTTTAAGCGAAATTAACGACCCTGTCCGCGCCAGAACTTTCGCTCTAACTTCACTTGTTGTTTTCCAATGGTTTAATGCTCTAAACTGCCGATCAGAAGAAAAATCAATTTTTCAAATGAATTTTTTCTCAAACAAATTTCTCTTAGCAACTCTTTTTGGAGTTGTAATTCTTCACAATTTCGCGATTTACACTCCTTTTATGAACAAAATTTTGAGTATAAGCCCGCTCGGATTCATTGATTGGATAAAAATCGTATTAGTCGGATTAGTTATTCTGGCGGCGGAGGAAACAAGGAAAATATTCTATCGCAGAAAACTGTTTCCCAAACCGGCTATCCAAAAATAATTATTTGATATAGACTTTTTATATGAAATTGCTAAGTAATTTAAATAAAAACGCTCTTAGCGGAAAAATTTGTATTGTGAGAGCCGGACTTGATTTAAAAAACCCTCGTGAGACCTTTCGTCTGCAACACACTCTCCCGACAATAAAATTATTAATTAAAAGCAAAGCTAAAATAGTTTTAATAGGCCATCGCAACAGGCCGAAAAAAAGAGACAAGGCGCATAGTCTAAAAATTGTAATTCCGTTTTTCGAAAAAAATCTCAAGAAAAAAATCACATTTTTAGACAATGTAGATTTAATAAAAGTGAAAAATAAAATCAAAAATTCAGAATTAAATTCTATTTTTTTATTGGAAAATCTTCGTTATTTAAAAGGAGAAACGACAAACAGCGCGGCGCTCGGAAAACAACTGGCATCTTTAGGAAATATCTTTATAAACAATGACTTTTCTACGAGCCACAGAAATCACGCTTCCATTACGCAAATAACAAAATATCTGCCGAGCTTTGCGGGACTACTGTTGGAAAACGAAATCAAAACAATTGATAAAATAATCAGGTCAACGAAAAAACCTTTAGTCGTAATCGTGGGCGGCGCAAAAGCTCCTGAAAAAATCGCGGTTATAGAAAACTTGAAGAACAAAGCTGATCTTTTTCTTGTTGGAGGCGTAATAGCAAACACATTTTTAAAAGCCCGCGGCTTTGACATTAAAAAATCAATTTACGACCCGAAAATGATTCAAATATCAAAGAAACTGCAATCAAATAAAAAAATAATCCTGCCGATTGATTTTATCTCCCATAAAAACAGATTTATGGATTTAGGGCCGTTATCAATACAAGATTTTAAAGAAAAAATTGAAATGGCAAAAACAATTTTTTGGAACGGCCCTTTGGGCTGGTTCGAACACGAAAGATTTAACAAAGCAACAACCGAAATCGCGAAAGCCGTCGCAAAAAGCAAAGCATTCTCGGTAATAGGCGGAGCCGAGACAGTCCATATAGTCAACAGATTAGGTTTGAATAGAAAAATCGATTTTCTTTCAACCGGCGGCGGCGCATTGCTGAATTATTTAGGCGGGAAAAAACTTCCCGGCATTGAAGCGTTAAAAAAAACCAAAAAAATATGAGTCAAAGTATAAATCTAGCTAAAAACATTATTTTTTTCTACCACCAAAATTGCAGGGACGGTTTTACCGCCGCGTGGGCGGCGTGGAAAAAATTTGGTTCGCGAGCCACCTATATCCCAATGCGCCATAACGATCCGGTTCCAAAAAACCTTATAAATAAAGAAATCTATTTTTTGGACATTACATATATAGGAAAGAATCTTGAACGCATTATCAAACAAAATAAAAGAGTGGTAATCATTGACCACCATGTAACAATAAAAGATGAACTTCAAAAAGTTCACGCGCACTCTTACGCGTTAAACCACTCCGGCGCGACGCTTGCTTGGAAATTTTTTCACAAAACAAAAACTCCTCGTTTTCTAAAATACGTTGAAGAAGGCGATTTGTGGAAGATAAAATCCCCGCACGCAAAAGAAATTTTAGCCTCAATAGAATCAAAGCCGTTCAATTTCAAAGTCTGGGACGGAATAGTCAAAGAAATAGAAAATCCAAAAACAAGAGGGAAATATATTGAAATAGGAAAAAGCATACTTGAATACGAAGACAAAATAATAGCCAAACTCTCAAAAAATATGGAAACGGCAATTTTTGAAACTCAAAGAGTTGGAGTCATAAACTCGCCTATTTTGGAATCTCAATTGGGGAATGCCATATATAAAGGCAAATATAAAATCGGCCTTGTCTGGCACAGAAGAAACGGCGAAATCAAAGTTTCCCTCAGGTCAAAAAACGGAGATAAAACAAATGTCGCAAAACTAGCTCAAAAATACGGCGGCGGCGGACATAAGGCGGCGGCTGGATTTACGCTTGCAGACGGAGTAAAATTACCTTGGAAGTATATAAAATAATTTCTAATGGCCGATTTTTAAAACTATATAATGAAGCTATTCAAACAAGGAAAATTGTCAATTTCAACAGATGGCGGTTCTCGCGGCAATCCCGGTCCGGCCGCTATCGGTTTTGTCGTGGGCGCAAAGAAATACTCAGAGAGTATAGGCCATACTACAAATAACATCGCGGAATACCGAGCGATAATCGCGGCTCTCAAAAAAGCCAAACAATTGCTAGGCAAAAAAACCGCAAAACAAACTGAAATAGAATTAAAAACTGACAGCGAACTAATCTATAAGCAAGTGCGCGGAGAATACAAAATTCTAGATAACGACCTTCAAATATTTTTTGTAGAACTATGGAATTTAAAACAGGACTTTAAAACCGTAATTTTTAAAAAAATCCCGCGTGAAAAAAATAAAGAAGCGGACGCTCTTGTAAATGAAGCTCTAGACGGCAAAGCGAGAAATGACGAAACAGGATATACACGCCTTCTATAACAGCAAAAAACCGCTCATAGAGCGGTTTTTTACTAGTCGGTAATCAATAAGCCGGATTCTGTCAAGAACGGTTATTTATCTGGGGCCCCGATCACTCGAGACCTCAAGCGACATTCTCTAGCGCTTAGCTAAGAGCGCAGTCTTGCACTCAGGTAAGGGTTTAGCCGTTTCACCTCTGTCTTTTTATCCCTATAACAGAGTTAGGCCTTCAAGCTTGGGATTGGGCCTTCCGCGATTTTTTCAAATCGGGACGTCACTGCTCGCACCTCTAGGATTACTCCCGACAGGCGTTACCTGCTACCATGCTCTCCTTTGAATCGGAGGAGTGTCCGGACTTTCCTCTAATTTGACAATATGCAAATCAGCAACCGTTTAGATTACCGACTATTTATATTATACCATATATAAATTAAAATTCAAGAACATGTATTGTCAAAGCCATTTAGAAATTTCATAGTATCGGCCATTTAGAAATTTCATACCTTAGGAT
>Ga0066639_10001529_pt1 | contig 20594 bp, 20 predicted proteins | sample CryGeyCG2114_010_2_FD_59504 | JGI IMG/M metagenome (GOLD analysis project Ga0066639, IMG submission 59504) | Groundwater microbial communities from aquifer - Crystal Geyser CG10_big_fil_rev_8/21/14_0.10 | ecosystem: Environmental > Aquatic > Deep subsurface > Groundwater | place: USA: Utah...
TCCAAAAGCAATACTATTGTTATTTTTATCAACCAGACCAGAATGAAAATTGGCGTATTTTTCGGCAATCCGGAAACAACTACCGGAGGTATGGCGCTGAAGTTTTACTCATCCGTACGCATTGAGATACGGCGAGCCGCACAGATTAAGATGGGAGAAAAAACTATCGGAAATCGCGTAAAAGGTAAGGTAGTAAAAAACAAAGTTGCTCCGCCGTTTCAGACTTGTGAGTTTGATATTATGTATAATGAAGGAATCTCTGTGGCGGGAGACATCTTGGACTTGGGTGTTTTACACGACGTTGTAAAAAAGTCAGGGAATTCATACAGTTATGGTGAAGAAAAGCTCGGAGTAGGACGAGAGAAAGCGCGTATATATTTACGAAAAGAAAATCCCAAGCTTATGAAAGAGATCAGAAAGAAGATTTGGGAGAAGGTGCATGGAGACGAGGTTGAAGCGAATAAATAGATTCTGTAATTTTCAAAAAGACGGCTTTTATAGCCGTTTTTTTGAATTCTTTTTGTTATGCCGGATTTGATCTCTGCATACCGGCAGGCAGGCGGAATCTCTATTATTTTTTTATTGTCTTTGCAAGCATAGTAAAGCAATCTTATTTTTCTTTCTCACAGAAATCGCGACAGATTCTTTTTGATGGTTTTTTCATAGCCGTACTGATAGCAATATGGCTGTCATAAGTATACTGACAAACGCAAGAATAAGGAGCGTAAGACACACTGAGCCAAAAAAGCCGAGTGCTGAATTCAGACGTTCTTTCGTACTGGTGCCGCTTCCTTTCTTAGTAATTTTGTTATCAATTTTTTTTTGTTGATATATAAGCGTTTCAACGCCGGCGGAGACAATAAAGACAAATACCATCTCAAGTATCAGCAGATTTTTACTTACCCCCCCATTTGTTCAGAAAAACGCTTATTCCGTAAGTTAAAAAAATCAGCACGGTAAGCGATATGAGGTAGTTTATAACAAGATGTTTAATTGGAAATTTTTCCATAAATTTATTGTAGCAGTGTATGAGATTCCGGATCAAGCCTGCCTGCAGGAAAGTTCAGAATGAAGGAGAAGCGGGAAACGAAAAAGACGCGCCGGTAAGCGCGTCATTTAAAATTGGGTTTTTCAAATACGTAGCTACTCTGTTACTCGTTCAACGTATTCTCCGGTTTCTGTGTTCACCCGGATCTTGTCCCCCTCATTTATAAACAGCGGAGCGTTAATGGTGGCGCCGGTTTCAATCTCAACCGGCTTTGTGACCTTGCCCTGTGCGGTATCGCCTTTTACACCCGGGGGAGCGGAGGTAACGGTGAAATCCATTTTAATAGGAAGTTCAATATCAATCGGTTCGTCATTAAAATACAGAATCTGTACTTCTGATCCTTCTCTTAAGTAGCCGACCTTATTTTCGGTAAGTGAAGCATCCAGTGTTATCTGTTCGTACGTTTCGTTTTCCATAAAGTGTGAGCCGGTTTCATCAGCGTACAAAAAACTCACTTTTTTCCGTCCGAGATCTGCCGTCTCAACTTTGTCTCCGGGCTTAAAGTTATATTCAAGCATCCTTCCGGTCATAAGATTTTTCATCTTTGTCTGCATAACAGGTTTTCGCTGCTGCATACGCACAAAATTTGCCTCTACTACCAGGTATGGCTCCTCATTGTAAATTATTTTTAAGCCGACCTTAATACTGTTCAGGTTTGGTAATACGGACATAAGGTTTTATTTACTGGTGAATGGCAATAATGCCATAGTTCGCGCGCGTTTTATTGATGTAGAAAGTTTTCGCTGGTGTTTTGAGCACACGCCGCTTCTTCGTTTTGGAACGATTTTGTTATATGACGACAAAAATCGTCTCAAAATTTGAGTATCTTTGTAATCAATTTCCGAAATAGTATTTACACAAAAAAAGCAATACTTATCTTTTGGAATTGGTGTTTGGCTGGGTTTTCGCATAGTAGTGCATTATTTAATTTAAAATGGAATATCTTCTATTCGAATTTCGTCACCGGAATCACTCTCCGGCACAGGCGCGTCCTGTGATTGTGAAGCGGTGGTCTGAGGCTGCGAATACTGACTGCCGGATTCTGATCCGGATGAACCTTTCGTATCAAGCATAATCATGTTTTCTGCAACAATCTCCGTACGGTTTCTTTTTGATCCGTCTTGTGCTTCCCAGTCTCTTGTCTGAAGCCTGCCTTCAATGTAAACTTTATTTCCTTTTTTCAGGTATTGTCCGCATATTTCAGCAAGCCGTCTCCAGGCAACAATATTGTGGTATTCAACTTTTTTTTGTTTTTCACCGCTCTGATCGGTCCAGATAAAGTTGGTCGCGACCGAAAACGAGGCAACAGTCTGACCGCTTGGCGTAGTTTTTACCTCCGGATCTCTTGTGAGATTACCGATAATCATTGCTTTGTTGAGATTCATAAGAATATGAATTATGAATTAAGGATAAAGAATACTGCGTTTAGTGATTTATTGTTTTTGATTCTTGTTAAATAATATTTTCATCCAAAATTTCATCAAGCTTTTGATCAAGATCCTTGAGCTTTATCTTATCATCATCTGACTGGTCTTTTTTCGCAACAACAGGCTTTGACTTTTTCTGAGCACTTTCGCCAAACGGTCTGTCATCATCAGAACGTGAAGATTTTTCAATAAACTTTCTTTTTTGCGCCAAAATCTCTTTTTCCGAACGGATTTTTTTCTTAACAATCAGGTGACGTAAAATTTCATCTGTAAGTTTAAGTTCGGTGTTGAGCTTTTCAAGCTTCTCACCATCCATGGTGAATTCGGACAAGACATAGTATCCCTGGTGAACCTTTTTAATAGGAAAGGTTAATTTTTTCTTTCCGACAATATCATCAAAAATGATATTTCCTCCCGCCTTTACAATAACGTCCCGGACTTTATCTCGCAGCGGTCCAAGCTCGTCCTCTGAATATTTTCCCGCAATAATATAGAGAATTTCGTAGTTGTTGGTCATAATTTTACTGCTTACTTGCTGAGCTTTTTTATGATTTAGAAAAGCATTAAGATGGTTAAATGCTCAGTAATATTTCTTAAAAATGTAATAAAAATAGCCCTTTTCCCAGGGCATATTAAATAGCTTAATGTAGCTATTTTTTGCCAATATCCCGGATGTATGTACCCGAGATAGCTCGATTGAGATCGAACCGTGGGAAAGGCAGAAATTGAATTGTATACAAATATTATCAGAGTAAAGCCAAAAAGTCAAGGACAGAAATTTTGTATAATTCTGTATTACCAGATACAATAAGAATATGAAAAAGATAATATTCATCTTGGGCAATAACCCGCAACTCTCAGTAGCTGAAATCTCAGCTGTTTTTGGTCATGAGGATATTTTGGAACAAACAGATCAATACGCTGTACTCCAGACAGAAAATTTTGATCACGAGAAAAGTATGAGGCGGCTTGGCGGTGTCATAAAGACTGCGGAAGTTATCGGGAAGTTTGAAAAGGGGCTGCTTGTAAAAGATTTGTTAGCAAAAGAGGGGAAGATAATTTTTGGTCTGAGTGATTATCGGGAGGCAGGAAATAAGGGAGGCAGGAAAGAAGGGAGAGCGGAGCTTGAAAAGATCGGGCTTTCCATCAAAAAGACGTTAAAAGAGAGCGGAAGGCCTGTTCGGTTTGTTGTTTCTAAAGAACCCGTGCTTTCTTCTGTGGTTATCAGTAAAAATAAATGCCAGGAGTATATTATTATTGGTAAAAATACGCTGTGTAAAACTTGTGCGGTTCAGGATTTTGTAGATTATGGCAAAAGAGATTTTGGAAGACCCTCAAGAGACGCATATTCAGGCATGATTCCTCCCAAGCTTGCAAAGATTATGATAAATCTTTCTAAGGCCGGAACCAACAGGGTGCTGTACGATCCGTTCTGCGGGTCGGGGACTATTTTACAGGAAGCTCTTATGCTTGGCTTCAAAGAAGTTGTGGGAAGCGATATTTCTGAAAAGGCAATTTCCGATACGAAAAAAAACATCGGATGGCTAAAAGAAAAGTTTAATGTTGAAAATTCAAAAATAAAAATATTTCACAGTGATGTACGTGAAATAAGCAGGCATATTCAAAATGTTGATGTTATAGTAACAGAACCGTATCTGGGTCCGGCACTTCGGGGGCGGGAACACGCACGGGAGATTGAAAGAACAGCCATGGAACTGCGAAAATTGTATGTCGCGGCGTTTGTCGGGTTTGCAAAAATTTTGAAAAAAGGTGCTAAAGTAGTTTTTGTACTTCCCCAGTTTAAGGGACTTGAAAAAATTAACTCTGAGACTGTGAGGAAAATTGAGTCCTGCGGATTTTTATGTATACGGCCGAAGAATTTGACATACTCGCGCCCGACTCAGCTTGTTGCCCGAAAAATTTCATTATTTGAAAAAAAGTAGTTAATGCAGTAGTATTTGTATGTGTTATTTCAGATTCATACATATTTTTTAAGTGTATTTTAATGCCATGCCGAAAGTATCAAAACGCGCAGACAAGACCATTGCTTCTCCCATAAGAAAATTTTTACCTCTCGCTCTTGAGGCGGAAAAAAAAGGAGTTCATATCTATAAGCTGAATGTGGGAGATCCTGACATTCCCGTGCCGGCTGATTTTTGGAAGGGTTTACGCTCATACAAGTTCAAGGGCGTAGGCTATGCACCCTCTCCGGGAATTAGAGAACACACACAGGCGTGGATACAATATTATTCGACATTCGGCGTAAAACTTGAGGTAGAAAATCTTTTGCCGACAATTGGTTGTGCAGAAGCTATTATGCTTTCCTTATTGGTTATGTGCGATCCCGGTGACGAGCTGATTGTTTTTGAACCGTTGTACTCAAGCTATAAGAGTTTTGCAACGATGGCAGGAATAAAGCTTGTCCCGGTAACGCTGAAAGTCGAAGACAATTTTGAGCTCCCTTCAGAAAGTTTTATAAGAGACAGGATTACAAAAAAAACAAAAGGCATTGTACTTGTAAACCCGAACAATCCGACCGGAACCGTATTGACAGACAAAGAAATACGTATGGTTGTAAGAATTGTAAAAAGTAAAAATTTATTTTTACTTTCGGATGAGACATACAGAGAAATTGTTTTTGGTGTAAAACCCCGCAGTGTTTTTCAGTACCCGGAGGCACGAAAGTTCGGTATTGTAGTAGACAGTGTGTCTAAAAAATTTTCAGGACCCGGTTTACGAATTGGTTCTATAGCAAGCTTTAATAAAAATATTATGTGGGCTATTTTAAAATTTGCAATGGCGCGGCTGTCTGCTCCGACCCTTGAGCAGCACGCCTTAATTCCTCTGCTGAAACATCCCAGGAAATATACCGGACCAATAACCGCAGAATACAAAAGAAGAAAAAATGTGGTGTATAGTGCGCTAAAAAAAATACCAGGTGTTGTTTGCAGGGAGCCGCAGGGAGCGTTTTACATAATGGCAAAGCTGCCGCTAGAAAATGCTGAAGACTTTGTTCGGTTTATGCTTGTAAAATTCCGGCATAACAATAAAACCGTTATGGTAACGCCTGCGGAAGATTTTTATATCACAAAGGGCAAAGGAAGAAGTGAAATACGAATCGCGTATGTGCTCAACACAACAGATCTCAATGACGCGATGAAAGTGTTTGGAGCCGGGCTGGAAGCGTATACGAGAATGAAGAGCCGCAAGTAAGGGAGGAAGGAAGAAAATTATGAGAAAAATACCGGCTACCATGGCCACACAACATCCTGATAATGCAAGCGCCCCGTACTGGGAAAAAGACGGGGACGCTTTTGTTTCTACGCGGGAGGAATCACAGGAGCTCTATTCGTGTTTTAAGGATCTGGATTGTCAGGAGTTTATGTGGGACTGGGAAGGAAAGTATGTTGATGAGGCAGTTGTGGACAGGCTGTTTCACAAATACTACGATTATTTTAATAAAAACCAGCTTGGCAAGGACAAGTTCTTGACTTTTCGTATTCCGAACATATGGCATGAAAAGGGATACGGCCTTGCGCGTGCCATGATGGGAATACTTACGGCTGACAATTTTGCCAAAGATTTAAAATTTCACACGCCTCCGATTTTTGAGGTGATTTTACCGATGACAGAAAAGGCAGATGACATTATTCATATTCAAAAAACGTTTAAAAAACTTTCTGATTTTACCTCAAAGCTTTTCTCTGAAAAAATTCACTTTAATGAGCTTAATGTTCTGCCACTGCTTGAAGGAGTAGATAATTTCATAAACTGTAAAAGTTTTTTACGTTCTTATCTTCAGATGTACAAAAAAGAGTTTAAAAGAAAACCCGAATATTTACGTATACATATTGCCAGAAGTGATCCGGCGATGAATTCCGGTGTTGTTTCAGCCGTTGTCGGCGGAAAGGTTGCCATCTCTGAAAGCTACAGATTCGGTGAAGAAAACAAAATTAAAATTTTTCCTGCTGTTGGTGTAGGTACCTTGCCCTTTCGGGGAAGCCTGTCTCCAAACAGGGTAGGTGACTTTCTTAAAGAGTATTCGGGCATACGAACAGTATATATTCAGTCGGCATTTCGATATGACCACGATACAAAAGCGGTTAAAAGGGCGATTGCAAAACTGAACCGTGAGCTGCCAAAGACGAAGGTAAAAATTTATTCGAAAAAAGAATTAGCAGAAGCAAAAAAAATATGCGAGATTTTTTCCCCGTTTTACCGGCAAACAGTTGAGTCTATTGCAACGACGGTTCACAATCTTTCAAAGCATGTACCGTCACGAAGAGAAAGAAAGCTTCATGTGGGACTTTTTGGATATTCAAGAAGTATAGGAAAAAAGAAATTGCCGCGCGCCATTCCTTTTACGGCCGTGTTATATTCACTTGGAATACCGCCGGAGTTTGTCGGAACGGGACGCGGACTGAAAAAAGCAGCAGAAGGAGGTATTGATGTGGAAAAATATTACGTAAATTTAAAAAAAGATTTAGTTTTGGCCGGCAGATGTCTGAATAAAGAAAATTTAGAAAAACTTGTTAAAAATAAAAATGGGTGGAGTCAAATAAAAAAAGATATTGATTTTATAGAGGAGATCTTGGGCATCACATTGGGTCCGAAAACAGATGAAGATTTTATGTACAGAAACCATACCTCAAATTTTTATTTTTTGTGGAAAAACAAGGCTTCTCTTTCCGATGAGATAATCGCATCGGGTAAAATTCGAAAAAGTCTCGGGTAAAAAAAAGACGCTATGCCGTCAGCACGAGTGTGCGTCCGGCATAGCGCAACAAGATTTTTGGATCACCTCCTTTCCATAAGGCGCAGCCGTTAGCTGCTCCCAGGCCCGACAGCGTCGGGGAAACCCGCCCGCCGTTCCGGCTAGCGGTTGTTTTTTAGAGGAGTGATTATTTTTTGTCCTCCGGTAAAAAGAAGATCATTGAATTTGACTATATTTATTTTCCTATTTTTTTTAATATTTGTAAAGTATGGCGGTATGAAATAAACCGTCTATTATGTAATTGCATATCCAGGACTTACAGGGCCGAAGCGGATATTGACTTTTTTTATTCTAAAAAAACACAGGAAATTTTTTGCTCTCAATCATCAAAGTTTTTTATATTGGCATTTTTTGGTATAATTAACGCGTATGAAACGTTATATTTTTCTTTTATTCTTTATTATTTGTACCCCCTTTACGGTCAGTGCGCAGTTGCAGAGTGCAGAGATTTACAGTTTTGACAGCTTTATTCAGATACTGCCCGATTCGTCTCTTATTGTTACAGAAACCATAGAGGTATATGCGGATGGTGATGAGATTCAAAGGGGAATATACAGAGATTTCCCAATTTTTTACAAAGACCGGCTGGGAAATAACTATGCGGTCGGGTTTGACGTTGTCGGTGTAAAGCGAGACGGTAAAAACGAACCTTATTCAGTCGAATCCATAAGAAATGGTAAGAGAATTCGTATAGGTGACGCGAATATTTTTTTAAATCCCGGGTCAACGTACGTGTATGAAATTTCGTACAAAACAACTCAGCAGCTCGGATTTTTTGAAGATCATGACGAGCTGTACTGGAATGTAACAGGAAATGGATGGGAATTTCCCATTCAAAAAGCTTCGGCTACTGTTTCTCTGCCCGTAACTATTCCAACCGGCCAGTTAATGATTAATGGTTTTACCGGAGCCCAGGGTGCAACACAAAAATATTTTAACGGTAAAGTTCTTTTTTCTGGACGCGTATTTTTTGAAACTACAAAACGTCTTGATAGGAATGAAGGGCTGACCATTGTTGTGGGTTTTCCAAAAGGATATATTGAAGAGCCAACGACCATTGAAAAAAGTTCAAATTTTGTAAAAAGCAATTATGGTTTTGCCGCAGCTTCCGTTGGTATGTTTATCGGATTGATGTATTTTCTGATAATTTGGCACAAGTTTGGGAAGGATCCAAAAAAAGGAACTATATATCCGTTATATGAACCGCCATGCAACTTCTCAGCTGCTCAGGTTCGATACATTAAGCGCTTTGGTTTTGATAACCGTGCTTTTGTTGCTGCCGTTATCCAGCTGGCAGTTGACGGGTTTATAAAGATAAAAGAGGAGGACAAAAAGGTCTATACGTTAGAGAGGGTTGAAAATATCGGGGAAAGCTTGTCAAAAGATGAAGCGATTCTTTTATCTGCTCTTTTTTCGGGGAAGAAAAGTATTACAATTGGGGGAAGAAACAATTATGTTCCAAATATTCAGGAGGCAAAAAAAATGCTGAAGGCGCATCTTAACGCAACAGTTGGCCATTATTTTACGCATAACTTCGGTTTGTGGTTTATCGGGATAGTAATTTTTGTTGTGAGTATTTTGACGTATTTTATATTAGGTAATCAGACAACGGTGGCGCCGACTCTTATAACAGGAATAATTTTTAGCATGAGCGTGATTGGTATGGCAACAATAGTAAACGGGATAATAAGAAGGTTGCGGGAATTTGATAAGGGTGCCAGCCGATATATTTCTTTTGCCGCCATACTGTTTATTTTTTTAGTTGTATTTTTTCAGTTTTTATTAACCGCGATTACTTCTGTCGGGGTAAATATGGGCTTTATAGTGTTGTTTGCAATGAGTATTTTTTTGGTAATACTTTTTAGTATTCTGCTTCGTAAGCCAACAAAAAACGGACAGATAATTCTTGATCAGGTAGAAGGGTTTAAATGGTTTTTGTCTGTTGCGGAAAAAGACAGGATGAACTTTCATAACCCGCCTCAAAAAACGCCGGAATTGTTTGAACGATATCTGCCCTATGCTCTGGCGCTTGGAGTCGGTCATCAGTGGGCGGAGCAGTTTTCCGGAATGTTTGCAAAACTCGATCAGAACGAACATACGTATTACCCTTCGTGGTATTACGGACGGTCTTTTAATATTTTAACGGTTAGTGATTTTGGTACTTCAGTGGGGCAGACAATATCAAGGGCTGTGAGTTCTTCCTCAACTCCTCCGGGATCGTCTTCGGGTTTTTCCGGCGGAGGTTCCAGCGGAGGCGGCGGAGGCGGGGGCGGAGGCGGCGGATGGTAGTTGAATATTTTTCTCTTTTTCAGAATAAAGTGGGATAATAAACAGTAGGTAGCTTGAAGATCTGTGTTTTTAACTCGCAGGTTTTATTGTACGCAGGCATATAAAAATCGAGCTTTTTTGCTCGACTTTTTTTATCCTCTTAAAAACTTTAATGATGGGAGAAAGAGTTTAATATATTGTATCCTGGCAATTTTCCTAGGAAATGAGCAACGTGAAACGACTTTTTCAAATATTTATATACCGTGAAAGAATTTTAATACTCTTTATTTAAAATGAAACAGACAGACATCACCGTCTTTCATCACGTATTCTTTTCCTTCAATTCGCACAAGTCCTTTTTCTTTGGCTCCATGCTCGCCATACTCGACAAAATCTTTCCAGTTAGTCACCTCAGCTTTAATAAATCCTTTTTCAAAGTCGGTGTGAATAACTCCTGCAGCCTGCGGAGCTTTGGTTCCTTGAGTAATTGTCCACGCACGCGTTTCTTTGGGGCCTGACGTGAAGTAGGTTATAAGGCCCAGGGTTTCGTATGATTTTTGGATCAGTTTTTCAAGGCCTGATTTTTCCATTCCAAGGCTTTTGAGGTATTCTTTACTTTCATCGCCGGTAAGCTCTGAAAGCTCCGCTTCTATTTTTGCCGAAATTACCACGTACTCGCTGTGCGTTTCCGAAGCCTTTTGTTCATCAACGTTCAGAACATAGATGACCGGCTTCATGGTCAGCAAATTCAGATCTTTAATAAGTTCCATCTCCTCATGCCCTAATTCGAACGAATTAGCCAGCAGCTCTTTTTCCAGGTGTGCTTTTATCTGTTCGAACAACGAGACTTTTTTGGTCGCTTCCTTGTCCTGCCCGCGGGCTTTTTTTGTTTCATCAGCAATTCTTTTTTCAAGAACTTGGATATCAGCTAAAATAAGCTCGGTGTTTATGGTTTCTTTGTCGTCTTCCGGTGCAACCTTGTCATTCACGTGAGTTATATTTCTGTCCGTAAATCCGCGCAGCACGTGAATGATAGCCTTTACTTCACGGATGTGCGAGAGGAATTTGTTTCCCAAGCCCTCGCCTTTGTGTGCGTCTTTTACCAGGCCGGCAATATCGTAGAACTCAATCGCAGTCGGTATGATATTTTCAGAATTCGAAACTTTGGCCAAGGAATCAATTCGTTCATCAGGCACGGTAACAATACCGACATTCGGGTCGATCGTGCAAAAGGGGTAGTTGGCAATATCAATTGGTTTTTTTGTTAGAGCCTTAAAGAGGGTTGATTTTCCTACGTTTGGCAGGCCTACAATTCCGAGACTAAAAGACATTTGTGTGAAGTTAAAATAATAGAGATAGTGTAGCAGAGAGGGGGAATTTAATAAAGGTGGCGTTCTCTGTTAGTCGCATTTGACATGACAGAGAACGGAGATTTGAGAAGTTTCTCAATACGGTTTATACTAATTCTATATGTTTTCAACTCTCGCACTGCTTTTTATAGTTGTACCAATGCTTGAGTTATATCTTCTTATCAAGATAGGCTCGTACTTAGGTTCGTTTAACACTATTGCTCTTGTGATTATCACAGGGGTGATAGGTGCATTTTTGGCAAAACTGGAGGGTTTGCGTTTACTTCATGCTATTCAAAAAGATTTGTCAGAGATGAAAATGCCCGGCGATAAGTTAATTGACGGGCTGCTTATTCTTGTCGGAGGTGTAATGCTTCTTACACCGGGTGTCCTTACGGATCTGCTGGGAATTTTACTTATAATACCTTTTACAAGACCAATTTTTAGAGAAATGGCAAAAAAGAAATTCACAAGCGGCATGAAAAAAGGATCAGTAAAAATTATCAATATGAAGCTAAAATAATGAAAAAATTTTTAATACTTTTAATAATTTTTATTGGGCTTGGGATATATTATATTCCGAAGTATTTTGACAAACAGGAGGTGGGAGAAGTCATTGACTCTACAACGGGTATTGGAAACATAAAAAAGAAGCTGCAGGCTGACTCGACCTTGGCTCAGACAAACTGCATTCAGTTGTGCGAAAACAAACTTATTAACGGTTTTGCTTTTAAGGTTAACAGCTGTATTGCCGACCCGATGCCTCAGCTTGACCGGTGGGTCTGTGTTGTTGAGACAAACGGCAGTGCCGACCCGAGTGAGCTGTGTAAGAGCTATGACTTGGGAACGGCCGATCATTTTGTTATTTTGTCACACGACTGCACGGTTGTAAGAACAGAATAATACATCTCTATAGTCTTTTGGAAAATATTACTATCATAGATAAAAAAATAGGATTTGACACAAATGCTATTTTTTAGTACGTTACACTATTGCTCCTAGTAAGTTTTTTGCACTTTAAACTTGAACTAAGCCCAGGGGAGGACTCCATGATACAGTTTATTTGTCACCAAGGGTGGGAAGAGGGTAGTAACTCTTACAGACTGCGTTTGTTTACGGGATTATCATCGGATCTGTCCGGTATTCACCGGGCTCTTTCCTCAAGCCCAAATCTCAGAGGAAGGGCACTCTATCTGGATTTTCGGGGAGATTTTCACGCTCCGCTTTTGGTGAACACTATCCATCTGTTTTCAGGCAGGTTTTTGCGGATTGCTTTTTTTGACCCACTCCCGGGTAACTACAGAATTCTGTTTGATGCGCGCAGCACTCCCGTATCAACAGATGCGGCCGTGCCTTTAAGGCACATTGACAGCATACAGTGGACTGAGTCTTACGCACTCGGCCTTCAGTATGTCGCTTCCGGAGCCAGATAACCGAAAATACGATCAGCTGTCTGCAGCTTTTTGGTTTTTTCGGTTCTTTTTTTTGAGTTAATTTTTAATTAGTATTATAATACAAGCATGATAGCCACAGTTTCATTTACCTGCAAAACCAAGAAGGAGGCAAAAAAGATTGTCCGCGCACTGCTTAAAAAAAAACTTATTGCGTGTGCAAATATTTTCGTGGTAGACTCTTTATACAGATGGAAAGGCAGGGTGGCTGAAGAAAAAGAAGTGAAGGTTGAGATAAAAACAGCAAAGAGCAGCATGGATAAGACAGTGAAAGAGATAAAGAAGATGCACAGCTATAAGGTTGCTGCTATTACCATACAAAATGCTGCTGTAACGGATGAGTGTTTGGAATGGATAAAAGAAGTAACCCTACAAAATTCACAATAGAAAAATCCTCACGGATTACAAAATTCTAAATTCAAAAATGCGGTATTTGTAATTTACACAATAATGGTTTATATTCGACCCGAAAACGAAAAACATCTTGCTGAGCTTGATGTAAAAACAGAGCAAAAAACAAAGATTGCAACTGTTGTGCTAACCATTATAATTATTACGGTTGCGGCAGTTTTGGTCGGGACAGCGACTGCCGTTATTAATGCACTTTTAAGTCAGTAGAAATATGATTGCAAATATTAAAGCAGCAGTTTTTTACGGCATAATCCTGTACGTAATTATTTTTATTGCCGTATCTATTATGCTTTTCACTCCGGGGCTGAAAAGTATTTTATGGCTTCGATGGATGATAGACTGGCTGGTTGTCGGGCTTGGATCCTACTATTTTTCCTTAAAATATTTCAAAAAAACTCCCGGTAAAATATACGCGGGAGCTGTTTTGGCCTTTTTTTGGTTATCGGTACATGTGGTTTTAGACCTGATAATCACTGTACCCCTAACTCTCAAAAGTGTTTCTGCACAGATCGGACGGCAGGCAAGCTATGTTGATGCAGCAGGAGTGTTTTATTATGAATGGAAGCTTTGGGTCGGTTTTATAATCATGCTGGTTGTGACAACTATTATGGCCGGAAATTCACAGACAACAACACCCGTACAAAAAACTAACTGACTTTTTTCAGTGTATTTTTCAGAAGCATCGCAACCGTCAGAGGTCCCACACCGCCGGGTGTCGGAGTTATCAGCGATGCTTTTTTTGATACTGAATCAAAATTTACATCTCCTAAAAATTCATCATCTTTCAGTGTTATACCAACGTCAATTACCACGGCGTCTTTTTTTATCATACTGCCCGTAATAAAATTCGGTTTTCCTACAATTGATACTATAACGTCTCCGGTCAACATTTTTTCCCGGATGTTTTTATCAGTGCTTTTTACAACATCAACTTTAGCCTTCTGTTTTTTTAAAATAGTATTTAGCCCTTTGCTGAAAATATCCGAGTTTGATACGACAATTATTTTTTTGTCGGTAATGTTGACATTGTACTGTATGAGAAGTGTGACAATTGATGAGATAAGAGGAGGTATATAAGTGCTTTCTCCTTTAAGAAATTTTTTATAGTTTTCCGGATGAAAGCCGTCTACGTCTTTTTTCGGATCGATGGAATTAATTATTTTTTGGGTATTGTACTTTTTTGGAATAGGCAGTTGGACGATTATTCCGTCAATAGCAGGATCATTATTAAGATATTCAATCATCCGTATTATCTCATCTTCTGAGATGTCCGGGTGGGTTTCATTTCCGCAAAGATACGAATGAAAATTTATACCCACTCTGATACACGCTTTTTCTTTATTTTTGATATAGAGCTTTGAAGCCGGATCGTCACCTATAAGTATGGCAGCAAGACCCGGGTGCCGTTTTTTTTCAAGAATCTTTTTTCGGATCTCAAGCAGGATGTCGTCTGCAATTTTTTTCCCGCGCATTTTTTTTGCGTACTGTGGATTTGTCATATCAAAAATTCAGTTCGGGATAAATAGGGAAAGCATCAGTGAGCTCCTTTACCCGGAATTTTGCCTGATTTATCACACCCTCTTTGTCCGTATTTTTTAATACATCAGAAATGATTTTTCCTATTATTTTCATCTCAGCTTCTTTCATCCCGCGGGTTGTCAGCGCGGGTGTGCCAATTCTTATGCCGGTTGGTTTAAAAGCAGAGCCCGGATCATAAGGAATAGTATTTCTGTTGGTGTAGATGTCGCACTCAACCAGAGCGTCGGAACCTGTTTTGCCGGTAATGCCAAAAGGATTAAGGTCAATGAGCATAAGGTGGTTGTCAGTACCTCCGCTTACAAGCCGTAGTCCTTCACCCATCAGTGTTTCAGACAGGGTTTTTGCGTTCACCACTATCTGGTGTGCGTAGTCTTTGAAAGATTGCGAAGACGCTTCTTCAAATGCCACGGCTTTTGCTGCGATGATATGCTCCATCGGTCCTCCTTGCGTACCCGGGAAAATTCCCCGGTCAATATCTTTTGCATACTTTTCTTTGGAAAGAATAATAGCGCTTCGCGGGCCTCGAAGGGTTTTGTGTGTTGTTGACATAATAACGTCTGAATAGGAAACCGGATCAGGGTGGTCGCCGGAAATACACATTCCAACAAAATGGGAAATATCTGCAAAATGGTATGCCCCAACTTCGTCACAAATTTCTTTAAACGCCTTGAAGTCCCAAAGACGCGGATAGGCGGTTGCTCCGGTGACAATAAGCTTTGGTTTTTCCTTTTTTGCAATTTCCCGTATTTCATCCATGTCTATCAGTTCGTTGTCTTTTCGAACACCGTATTGTATGAATTGGTAGAGTTTTCCGGAAACATTAACCGGATGTCCATGCGTGAGATGACCTCCCTGGTCAAGTTTGAGTCCCATGACTTTATCGCCGGGCTCTAAAAGCGCCATATAGATAGCCAGGTTTGCTCCCGAACCGGCATTTGGCTGAACGTTTGCATGCTCTACGCCAAAGAGTTTTTTTGCTCTGTCAATTGCCAGATTTTCCATCTGGTCAATAAACTGATTACCCGAATAATAGCGTTTGCCGGCGTAGCCTTCGGCATACTTGTTGGTTAAGACAGAGCCCATTGCCTCTAAAACGGCGACTGACGCGTAGTTTTCTGAAGGAATCATAGCTAGTCCTTCGCGCTGTCTGCCAAGCTCATTTCGTATTATTTCAAATACAGTCCTGTCCTGATTTTTAAGATTTTTGTAGTCCATAGTAAAAAAATTATGCATTAACAAACCTGGATTTTTGGGAAACTACAGCATAATTTTTGTAATTTTGTGCATTTTTAATAAGAGTATTTTAGCAAAGTTTTACCGCATGAGCAAACACAAAAAACTTGACAGATAGCCAGTATCTTCAGTACTCTATTGTTAATACCTGTACCTTCACGCTGTTCACGAGATCAAGTCGGTTTATAGATCGGCTTGGTGGTCCCGCCAACCATCCCGCCCAAAAGCCGGTGAGTTTACTACTCGCCAACCCGCAGCTATTTTCTAAAGACCCAAACAGCCCTCTCCCACCAGACTCGTGACTGTGTGGGATTTTTAATTCAGTACAAATTTTTATGCATACAAACACAGCACAAAAAATTTTGGAAAAAAATAAAAACGCGTATGAGAAAATTTCTCAGAATTTTTCAGATTCCAGACAGACACTCTGGTCGGGTATGGATACTTTTTTGCAGTATGTTTCTGACGGAGACTCTGTACTGGACGCCGGTTGCGGGAACGGAAGAATAGTACAGCTGTTTGATACAAAGAAAATAGAGTATATAGGATGTGATAATAATGAAAAATTGCTTGATTTGGCACGAAGCAGACATCCGGAAAAAAAATTTGTTCAGGGGGATTTGCTCAACTTACCGTTTGGGAACGAAAAGTTTGATGTTGTTTTTTGTATAGCTGCGCTTCACCACATTCCGTCGGAAGATTACAGAAAAAAAGCCATGAAAGAGTTTCATAGAGTGCTTAAAGATGACGGTTTTTTTATTATGACAAACTGGAACAGATATACAAGACAGTTTGTTAAACCAATATTCAAATATACAATATTAAAGCTGCTTGGAAAAAGTGAGCTTGATTTTAAAGATATTTATCTTCCCTGGGCAAATTCCGGTGAGTTTCGGTATTATCATTGTTTTACTTTGGGAGAGATAAAACGCCTGATTCAAAAAACCGGATTTTGTTTAGAAAAGACGTATTCTGAAAAACAAATATGGTCAAAAAAGAAAAGTACAAATTTTGTCACAATTTGCAAAAAGTGTTAAAATATCCGTATCAATTTTCTTGTTTTTTACTTATAATTACCGTCGTATGAAAAAAATCTTCATATTTTTTTTCGTTTTTCTTGCCTTATTTACTCCGTTTGTCACAGGAGCGTTTTTTGACAAAATCGAAGAGACCATTATTGTACCGCAGGGAGAGATAATCTCCGGTGACTTTATCAGGTTTGGAAATGTAATTGAAATTAACGGTGACGTAAGCGGTGATGTTATTGCTTTTGGATCAAATATCACGGTTAACGGAAATGTCAGGGGTGACGTTATCGTAATGGCGTCTATTCTGAAGATAGATGGTCACGTAATGGGGAATGTACGGGCAGCTGCCGGGACTGTTGAGGTAAGCGGTACGGTTGATAAAAATGTTAATCTTTTTTCCGGAAACACAAATTTTCTTGAAGGCTCAAAAATATCCGGAGAGCTATATGCGGCAGGCGGAGTCTTGCAGTCAAAAGGAGAGATTGAAAAAAACATGTATGTTCGTGGCGGTCAAGTGGTACTTGACGGAACAGTAGGGGGAAATGCCTATATCCGGATAGAAGGAAAAAATAAAGTTGTAGCGGGAGAAAATACAAAAATCGGCGGACAGCTTGAGTATCTCACTCCTCTTTCGGACCAGCTTAACCTGCACGAAAATGCCGTTGTGTCCGGCGGGGTTAATCACACAGAGGTAATTTCTAAAGACTTTGGCAAAAAGGCTGTGAAAAGTGCGTTGTTGTTTGCAAAAATAGTCTCATTGTTCGGCCTGTTGGTTGTGGGCTTGGTCTTGGTTACTCTTATGCCAAAAGCACTGCTTCAGATGTCTGATGAGATGTTAAAAAGACCCGGAAAAAATATCTTACGAGGCCTTGTTGTATTTATCGTGGTGCCGGCAGTTGTAGTCATGTTATTTTTTACAATAATTGGAATACCTGTAGCACTTATGCTTGTTCCTTTGTATTTAATCTCTTTGTATGTCGGTAAGGTTGTTGCCGGTATAGTTTTTGGTATATTTCTTTTGAAGAGTTTTAAAAAGAAAGAAAATTCTTCGCCAAAACTTATGGGGCCGATGATATTGGGTTTAATAGTGTTGGTTGTCGTTACCAATGTTCCGTATGCGGGATGGGCTGTCAGTCTTCTGGCAGTGTTTTGGGCACTGGGCGGAATTTTTGAATTTCAAAAAAAACTTTTAGCGTCATGGAAATAGTGCAGATATGAATGTGAACGAAAAGATATTTAAATCCTATGACATCAGGGGAATTTATCCTGATGAAATTAACGAAGATGCGGCAGCCGTTATTGCCAGGGCATACGATCGTCTGATCGGATCCCGGAAGATTGTGGTAGGAAGAGACATGAGACTTGCATCTCCGGCCCTGACAGAGATGTTCATCCGGACAATGCTGGGATTAGGAGCAGATGTTGTTGACATCGGAGAGGTTCCTGTAGACGCTTTTTACTATTATTTGGGAACGGCCGGACTTGACGGAGGAGTTTACTGTACGGCATCACACAACCCAAAAGAGTATCATGGTTTTAAGTGTTTTAAAAAAAACATAGATACGGTTCGGGGAGTAGATTTAAAAGAAGTGTTGGGAAAAATCGATTTTTCAAAAAAGTCTTCACAGCCCGGCACTCTGGAAAAAAAGGATATCATGGAGGAGTTTATCAGATATATCCTGACGTTTTCTGATGTGTCCAAAATACGGCCGTTTCGCGTTGTTGTTGATGCGGGGAACGGAATGGCCGGAAAAACTATTCCGTATTTACAAAAACATTTACCGATTTCCATCACTCCTTTATCGTTTGAGCTTGACGGAAATTTTCCCTCACACCCTTCAAACCCACTTGAGCCGGAAAGCCAAAAGGTAATTATCAAAAAAGTCGTAGATACCGGTGCTGATCTCGGGGTAATTTTTGACGGTGATTCGGATCGGGTTTTTTTTGTGGACGAGACCGGCAGGTTTGTTCCTGCGGACATGACACTTCTTATTTTGGCAAAATATGTTATTGCAAAAAATCCCGGAGCGGGTGTAGTGTATAATGCTATTTGCTCACGGGCGGTTTCGGAGTTTGTAGAGAAGTGGGGAGGAAAAAGCTACAGAAGCCGTGTTGGTTTTGTAAATGTCAGCGAGTGTATGAAAAAAAACGATGCCATGCTTGGCGGAGAGGTTTCTGCTCACTATGCGTTTAAGGATAATTTTTTTGCAGATTCCGGCAATATTGCGTTTTTGCAAGTATTACAGATTTTATCCGAAGACGAAAAAAAACTTTCTGAGCTTTTAGATGAGCTGAGAATATATGTCCGCGGAGATGAGCTTAATATTCGTGTAGAAGATATTCCTTCCAAAATCCGGGTAATACAGGAAAAATACTCTGACGGTAAGCACGATCATTTAGACGGTATTACCGTTTCTTATGAAGACTATTGGTTTAATGTCAGGCCGTCAAACACAGAGCCCTTGCTCAGAATTACCATTGAAGCTAAAGACAAAAGAACGGTTCAAGAAAAACAAAACGAGTTATTGAATTTTATTGAAAATAACTAGAAATTTATGGAAATGCAAAACGGCAAAAATGAGATGTCTGCTCCTTTAGTAGAAAACACAGTGGATTCAAATCCTTTAGCAGAAAACGAGAATTCACCGGCAGCAAAAAAACGTCCAAGCAGGCTGTTGTTGCCTTTTTTTATTCTTTTATTTATTCTTTTTTCCGTCGGTGGAGTGTTTGCCTATATAAACTTTTTTGGCAGGGCAAATTACGATACAATTCTACTTGAGTCAGTGCAAAAAGTCGGCGCTGCAAAGTCTCACTCCGAAAAAATGGATATTTCATTTACTTTTAAACCTGAACTGAACACAAAAGACAGCTCTTTATCGGTTTTTGTCGGAAACGAGGAGTTTACCGTTCACCTTATTCATGAGGCTGATATCATTAATGAAAACGGCAAATTTTTTTCTGGAAGCCTGACAGTCGTTTTTCCGACCGGAATAAATATTCCGCTTTTAGGATCTTTAACGGTTCAGCCTAAGGTACTGTACGTAAAACCAAACAACGACATCGTGTATGTTCGTTTTGAAAATTTACCGTTTATTCCGTTTTTTAACCTGGAAAAAATTCAGGATCAGTGGGTACGCCTGAGTATAAGTGAGCTTGAAGAAAAGTACGGACTTACCTTTAACAAAAAGCAATCTCTGGACACAGAGCAGTTTGTCCAGGGTCTGCTGAATTTGTACGACAAGCATAATATATTTTCTATCACTAACGAAAAAGGATATCAGTATAATGGTCAGGATGCGTACAATCTTTCATTGGTCTTAAATCGTGACGGTTTGAGGAGTTTTTTTCAGGAGGCCCTTTCGGATCTGAAAAAACGAGAAGACATTTATAACAATGAAAAAATAGCGGAGTATCAGGACGATTTAGATAAGCTTGATCAAGATATTGATGAACTTTTTAAAAAAATCAATTTTTCCGGCAAAGCCGTAATAACAAAGGAAGACGGATATTTACGCTTTATACAGGCAGTTGTTAAAACCCCCGTGTATGATATAAAAAAGCAAGACTCTGTTTCAGATGCCGACAGGATAAAGCTTGGTGATCTGACCATTCATACTTCACTGACGCTTGAAAACATCAACGCACCCATTTTTATTGAGGAGCCAAAAGAAGCTATTACGCTTGAAGAATTTACAATGCGTTGGTCAGAATCCTACCAGCTGAATATTCCAGAAGCAAGTATGGATGAGAATGAACTTTTATTAAATACTATTAATATGATGGATTCTGATGGCGATGGAATTCCGGACATAAAGGAAGATCTTGGGGATGGAATACAGGTTGATTCAAGAAAGGATTGAGATCAAGACGGATTGCCGGATTTTTTGGAAGAGTTTTATGAAACGGACAAAAACAATCCGGATACAGACGGAGATGGGTTTTTAGACGGAGAAGAGGTGGAGAATGGTTTTAATCCTTTAGGTGAGGGAAAAATTGAATAAAATTTTATTATTTAGAAAAAAATTTACTCGAACGGGTTTATTTTTTTTGCTGAAATTAGTGAAAA